>Ga0233425_10002951_pt1 | contig 32109 bp, 16 predicted proteins | sample Watercolumn_Towu_2_FD_181712 | JGI IMG/M metagenome (GOLD analysis project Ga0233425, IMG submission 181712) | Freshwater microbial communities from Lake Towuti, South Sulawesi, Indonesia - Watercolumn_Towuti2014_140_MG | ecosystem: Environmental > Aquatic > Freshwater > Lake | place... | reverse complement strand
CAGGAATCTTTGACGCGGCGAACGAATCGTTCCGCGAAGGCGTTCAAGTTGGGACTTCGAACCGGAAGTCGCAACGGCTCGACGCCAGCGCTCTTAAGGATTTCTCGGAACGGCTCGGTGAAAAGCGCAGAATGTTGGCAATCGTGCCCCGTCCGATCTCATGTCGCAGATTGGCCAGAGCACCTTGGATGCGGGTGTAACCCCAGGACCGATTTTCTCTCGCCAAGCGGAGAACCAGTTCACGGATGTCGACTTTGGTCGGTGGGCGACCGGGTGTTCGTTTCTTGCTCGAATCGTATTTGTTGGCAATCAGGCGACGGTGCCAAGCCAAGAGAGTATCGGGGGTAACGATGCAGGCAAAGCGGGCTAGGACCTTTCGCCCGATGGGTTTGCCCTTGGCAGCCAACCGACGGCGCTGATCGTCGGTGAAGCGAGGTCGTTTGCCCAACTGTTCCTGAAGAACTCGGACTTCCTCTTGGAGGAACTCAATAACCAACTGCTGACGGCGATTCATCCAGCCAGCGAAGCAGGCGATGAGAAAAGGCAAGGGACTCATGCCGTGAGCGTCGATTCGGCGGGGCCGTGTGGCGAGCCTTTCTTCTTCGAAAACCGCTGATTGCACTCCGGCGTTAAGCCCCGCAATCGCAGTATCTTGCTTTCGTTCGAGTTTTTGGACATTACGCCCGCGCGAAGCAGTTTTACTGCACTTCTACTGCACTGATTCGTAAATCATTGATTATCAATGGAGCGGGTGAAGGGAATCGAACCCTCGTTTCGTGCCAATGCTATTCCTCTGAGGCGAGGGTCGGATTTCAACCAACGCCCGAATCGCGGATTTTACGTAAGTCGTTGGAGGCGAGGGTCGGAATCGACCCTTTATCGCCGTGTTTGCGGCGTAAAAGTGGCCGATTTTGTTCGGTAATCAACTAAAATCTGCTTACCTCAACTAAACTCGTTTTAACCATTTTGGTGTCCGTTTTGGTGTCCGATTCCCAGTCGATTAGCGGCAGAAGGGAATCGAATTCTCATGATTATTACCAAGGCGGATTCGTTCGAAAATCACACCCTCACTGTTTGGAACTCTCCGGCACGATCAAGCTCTGGAATTCACTCCGGTCGCCCTTGCTACTAAGGACTTTGATTAACTGTTTCCGTATATGTCTGAGCGGTTAGTAGGCCGGTCTTGCCGGGCAGCCGGCCGCGGTGCCTCGCGGGTTCAATCCCGATGAAGTGTTCGCCCCGCTCGTCGTGGTGCGGGAGGCGATTCGCCCGGTGGAGAAAGCGAATTTGCCACGCGCTGGCCTACCGGCTGCGGATTTCTGGCTACACGCTCAAGCCGTCGGAAACTCGACGAAGAATGTCGCGCCTTTCCCCAGTTCGCTCTCGCACCACACCTTGCCGTTCATTGCTTCCACCATCTTCTTCACGATGGATAAGCCCAGGCCAGTCGAGTGTTCGCCGCCAGTCGGCTTGGCGCTGAGGCGGGCGAATTTGCCGAAAAGCTTCTTTTGATCTTCAGCGGTTATGCCCGGGCCTTCGTCCTCAACTTCGACGCGGACAGCGGCCGGCGATTTCCTTAAGCGGACAAGAATCGACTTTCCGGGCGGAGAGTATTTGATCGCGTTGGAAACAAGATTCTCCAGGACCTGAACAAAGACGCCAGGATCGACCATGACGGCGAGGGGCGCAGGCTCGCTCTTCAAGTGAATGACCTGTTGTTTGGCAGCCGCGCGCGAACGCTGGGCTTCAACGACAGGGGGAACTGCGGCAGCGAGATCCGTCGCGGCCAGGGCCAGCTGCATCTCGCCGCGCTCGATGCGATTGGCGTCGAGTAGATTCTGGACCATCGCGAGCATGCGCCTGGAGGTGTCGTTGATGCGGCTGGCACATCCGTTCATTTCCCGGCGGGAGCGCTCGAATTGATCCGCCGGCGAGGGCTGGATTGAATCCGCCTCTTCCAAGATGATTTCGGCAAAACCGCTGATCGCGCCAAGGGGATTGCGCAAATCGTGCGCCGCGATGCCCATGAACTCACTTTTTTCCTCATTGAGGCGGCTCAGTTCCTGGCCGTAGCGCACGATCGTGTCGCGGGCATGTTTCAGCTCCAGGTGGGTGCGCACTCGCGCGAGGAGTTCCGGCGGATTAAATGGCTTGGTGACGTAATCGACCGCCCCCGCTTCGAATCCCTTGACGAGATGCTCCATCTCGTTGCTGGCGGTAAGGAAAATGACCGGTATGGCCCGCGTCAACGGATCGGCCTTCAAGCGCCGGCAGACTTCCAGCCCATCCATCTCCGGCATCATCAAGTCCAGCAGAATCAAGTCCGGCAACTGGATCTTCACGCAATCCAACGCATCGGCGCCGCTAGTGGCCGGCATCAATTCGTAGCCGGCATTGCGCAGCATGGCTCCAACCACCTGGAGATTCTTGGGGATGTCATCGACAACCAGGACGTGCGAACGAGTGGAAGGAGAATTTGAACTCATGACAATGAAGCGATGACCTCCGGAAAACGTTGCAATGTCTGCGGCAGCCGACTCAGATCGAATTCCTGGACTTGTTGGTCGAGGGTTTCCGCATAGGACCGCAGGGCCGGCCATTGTCCCTCCTCGGCTGACCGGAGCAGACGTTGGGCGAAGGCCTCAATTTCCCCCATCGCTCGCGTCTTGCAGAGACGCGGCCAGACTATTTGCTCCTGCTCACGCAGGGCCGACACGAGACCGGGCCGGCGCGCCATCACGTCGGCGGAGACCTCAGCCGCGGAAGCCACCGGTATTTTTTCGCCCACAACTTTCGGCGGCTCGCTCGATGGCGCCTCCGCCAATTTCAAAAATCGCTTCAACTCGGCGACCAGGTCCGCGCGATTAAACGGCTTGCGGATGAAGCCGTCGCAGATTTTGCGGGCGCGAGCTTCCTCTTCACGGAAGGAGGAGGCGGTGACGGCGATGACCGGAATGTGTTTGAGCGCGGCATTGGCTTTGAGGCGTTGCGTGGCGGCGTGGCCATCGAGCTCAGGCATGCGCATGTCCATGAGGATGATGTCCGGGCGGCTGCGCTCGGCTTCCTCGACCGCCTCCAGGCCGTTGGTGACGGTGATGACTTTGTGGGCAGTGCCCTCGAAGTAACCGGTCAGCAACTGGCGATTCAACGCAACATCGTCTGCAACGAGGATGGTGGCCGGAGCAAATTGATTGAAGTCGCCTCCGCCGTCGGCGGCGATGGCGTCGGACTCGGCCATGTCGGTAATTTCGACATTGGGGAACGTGAAGCGGAACACGCTGCCCTGACCGGGCTCGCTTTCGACCGCAACGGAACCCTGCATCATTTCGGTGAGGCGTTTGGTGATGGTGAGGCCCAGGCCTGTGCCGCCGAACTTGCGCGCGCTCTGGCCGGCGACTTGTGAAAACGCGCCGAAGATATGTTCCTGCTGATCTTTGGGAATGCCGATGCCGGTATCGGAAACCTCGAGGATTAAATTCACCTTCGTTTCATCCGGCTCTTCGCCAGAGATCGGAAGGCAAGTGGCCTTGATTTTGACGTGGCCCTTTTCGGTGAACTTGATCGCGTTGCCGACGACGTTGAACAACACCTGGCGCAGCCGGACTTCATCGAGCATCAGGCCGCGCGGGAGTTTGGGATCGATCTCGGTGAGCAGCTTGATTCCTTTTTCGCCGGCCTTGATGGAAAAGAGTTTTTGGATCTCATCCACCAGGCGCGCCACGGATACCGGTTCATACTGGAGTTCCAATTTGCCGGCCTCAATCTTCGACAAATCCAAAATGTCGTTGATGAGCGTGAGGAGTGTGCGCCCGCTGGACATGATCGCATCGAGATAATTTCGATCCTTGGAAGCGGCCATCTGCGTGCGCAGCAATTCGGAGAAGCCGAGGATCGCGTTCATCGGCGTCCGTATCTCGTGGCTCATGTTCGCAAGAAACTCGCTCTTGGCGGCGTTGGCGGCGTCCGCCGCAACCTTCGCGGCCACGGCATCCGCATGCGCGGCCTCGGCTGTTTCCTTGGCGCACCGCAGGGCCTCTTCCGCCTCCTTTTCCGCGGTGACATCCTTGCTGAATACCTGGATGCCGATGACTTTGCCGGCCGCGTCCCGAATCGGCACGCGAAACCAGCGATAAAATATTGTCTTGGGAACTGGGAAATCTTCCGAAGGATCGATCCTATTAATGCCCTCAAGGATTTCGCCCGTCTCGATGACTTTTTTGTCGGCGGCGCGAATTTGCTCGGCCAGGTCGCGCGGCCAAACATCAAAATCGGTGCGGCCGATCGTCGTCTCAATTCTCATGGCCTTGCCGAGGAAATCGCCGGTCATGCTGTTGGCATAGGTGTAAACGCCGTTGACATCTTTGCGCGTCACCACATAAGGGATGTTTTCGGCCAGCGAATGATACAGCTCCTGCGACTCGCGCACGGAGGCCTCCGCCTTGCGAGTCTCAATAATTTGTTTTTCAAGGGTTTCGCGGGCTTTGCGCTCCTCTTCGAGCAGTTGCTCCCTCAATTGTTCCGCCTCGCGCTTGCGGCGGATGACCAGCGAGCGCGCCACAAAGGCCCAGCCGACCAGTCCGAGCGCCGCGCCGCTCGACGGCACCATGATGAACGCGTTCTGATACCACAGGGGCACCACCTCCAACGCCACCCGCGCCGGGGCCGAGTAGTTCAGGTCCCGGTCGATGTATTGCACGAACAGGGTCCACGCCCCGGCCTCCTTGGGCGTCCACTCCATCTGGGTCTTCACCTGCGGCTCCTGCCACCGGGAATCCGCCTTCGCCGGCGCCGCGGCGACGACGCCCGGCAGCAAGGCCCAACGGACCTGCTGGCGTTCGGGCCGCGTGCGGTAGTCCACGACGGAGAACTTGAAGGTCACCAGGCGCCCGGCCGTGACCGGCGGCAGGTTGGTCAGCTCCTCGTAGAGCCGGTCGGACTGCACGCTCAGGCGCGGTGCCTTCAGGTCCAGCTTGCGTGGCTGGAAGCGCGTGAGACCTGCGCCCGACGTGAGCCACATCCCGCCGCCGTCCGCCGGCTCGAGGGCCCGCACGTCGTTGTTGGGCAGGCCATCGCGCCCGTCGAGCGAGGTCCACGCGATGCCGTCGTAACGCGTGAAGCCGCCCTCGGTCGCGAACCACAGCAGGCCCGCGTCATCCCGGACAATCTGTGCGACCGAGTTCTGCGCCAGCCGCCCGCGCGCGCTGGTGAAGGTCTCGAACTTGCGGCCGCGCGGGTCGTAGCGGCAGACGCCGTTGTCGGACAGGACGAACCAGGCCACGCCGTCCGGCTCGCAAAAGATGCTTCTGACCCGGTTGTCGGGCAGGCCGTTGGTCGTCGTGAAGCGCTCAAATTCCTTGCCGTTGAAACGGCTGACGCCGAAAGCGGCCGTGTCATTCCAGTCGTGGGCGATCCAGAGACTTCCGTCCGGGGCCGGCGTCAGCTTCCGGAAATACGACAGGTCCGCAGTGGCATTGGTGAACGTGAGGAAATTCGCACCGTCGTAGCGCGTGAGACGGCCGAGGTATCCTCCGGTGCCTCTGCTGCTGAACCAAAGCGCGCCATCGGAAGTTCTAGCCAGTTGATGAACCTGGCTCCCCGCGCCGGTCTCGGCGGTGGTAAAGGTGCGGAGGTTCCGCCCATCGTAACGAAACAACCCCGCCGACCCCGCCCAAGCGCCAAACCAGACCGACCCATCGGCGGCCGGACTGAAAGCACCCGGTTCAACATTGCCCAGCGCTTGCCCGAGCTCGTTGGTCCTGAAAATGCGGAACGGTCGGCCACCGGGTTGGTCCGCCGCCGCCTCGTAGCGCGCCAGACCACCCCGCCCACCCGCCCAGATGGCACCGTCGGCAGCCTGATCGACCCACCACACGCCATCGGTGGCCACGGAGTCCTTCTCGGTGAAACGGGTCAGCCCGTCCGTATCGAGGCGATAAAGCCCCGTTCCCCAACTGCCGATCCAGAGGCTCCCGTCGCCCGCCTTCATCATTCGGTTGAGGCTGCCAGCTTCGGTCACACCGTCGCCAGTATCGAGGTGGCGGAACGACCGCGCGTCATGGCGCGTGAGCCCGTCCGAGCCGACAAACCAGAGCGCGCCATCGGAGGATTGCCGGATGCTGTTCACGCCCCGTTGAGGCAGGCCATCCTCCTTGGTGAAGGTGATGAAGCTCTTTCCATCGTAACGCCAGACTCGGTTGTTCCAGTTCCCGCCAAGCCACAGCATCCCCTCCTCATCGCGGTGGATGGATTTGACGTCATTCCGCAGTCCATCCTTCTCCCCAAACGTCTCGAACATCCGGCCTCCTGCCCGCGCCGCCGCCGGGTCATGACGGGTCACTCCGCCTTGGCCACCGAACCACAGCACGCCGTCGGCATCCCGGTGAATGGCTCCAACATGACCCCCGGGGAAATCGTTGCTCCCGGAGAACGTGACGAGATTCGTCCCCTCCTTCCGGACCAGCTTGGCGGGACCATACCCTCCGAACCAAAGCACGCCGGACGGTTCGCGCAGCATGGCGAGGACGGCATTCAGTGGAACCCCGTTAGTGGACGTCAGATAGGACCACGGCTGGCCTCCCTTGCCTTCGGCCGCCGGGTCGTAGCGCGTCACGCCCGCATCGCCGCCGAACCACATCACGCCATCCGGTTCCCGCAGGATGCTCTCGACATAGTTGTTCAACAACCCGTCGGCCTTGGTGAATGTTCGCCACTTCCGGCCGCCCGTGCGCTCGGCCGCCGGATCGTAACGCGTGACTCCGCCGCCCCAGCTCCCGAACCACATCGCGCCATGGGCGTCAGGGCAGACGCTCGTGACGACGCCCGGGGGGAGGCCATCTTCGGCGGTGAAGTTCACAAACTCACGGCCGTCATAGCGCGAGACGCCACCTTCCGTGGCCAACCACATCACGCCCTCGGAATCGAAGGCCATCTGCCGAACTGTGTTATGCACCAACCCCTGCTGGTAATCGAACGTCCGCCAGGTGCCCTTCTTGAACGGAGCGAACCGGAAATCCACCGACTGCGGGCTACCAGCGCCGGCGCTCGCCACGGCTTCCGCCACAGCCACGTTGGTGTGGTAGAGAAACCCGCCCGGCACCTGGCAGCGAATCCGGTAGGAGCCGGGCCTGAGGTTGATGAATTGGAAAACGCCCCGGTCGTCCGTAGTCGACGCCTGTTCGACGGCCCCGGCTTGCTCCGCCGCGGAAGCAGGGGAATTGGTCATCCCGCCAGCGTTGGCGCCTTGAACCTCGGCCCCTGATCCCTGAGGGCCAGTCCGCAGCGCCTGCACGTTCACACCGCTCATGCCTTTGGCGTCCAGCGACGACACGGTGCCGGTGAGGTTCCTCGCGTTCTTCAGCACCCAATTGATTTCCAGGCGCTCGCCCGGCATCGACTTCACGCCCAGCTTCCAATCGCCCAGGCCGCCGTTGCCACCCTCGGATCGCGCTTCGAGATCATAAACTTGGTCCGAGCCGTATAGCGCGAGCGAGTAATACCCTTGGTCGTTGGGGCGAATCCGCGCGACTTCCCGACCTTCCTGCTCCACGCGGACGACTGCGTCTGGGTTCAGCTTGCCCGCGGCGTCCGTCACCACCCCGGCTACGAACGTGGGCAGCGCCAGCCGGCTGGCGCCGGCCGCGCCGGGGTGCGGCACGGACACGATCCTGGCATTGCCGCGCAGGATGCCGTGATGGCCATTCGTGGTCGCATCGTTCGCCGTGCCGTCCGCGAAATTCCAGAGCGCGAGCAAGCCCGGTTCGCGACCGGAAAGGCGAACGAACAGGTTCTCCCTGAGCTGGCCCGGAGTTCGTTCTCCCGCCCAGAGTCGAACCTCGGCCATCTGGCCGTTGAGGTCGGGATTGACAGCGGCGCTCGTGATCGTCCGCATGACGTCGCGACCCAGGAAATTCCGCGTCGGTGGGAGTGGGTCGGGCTTCCAGGACCCCGCCTGCTCGTTGACGGAGAGCAGCACTCCATTCGCGTATAGCCTGGCGAAGTTTGTGCCCGCCACCACCGCCAGGTGAATCCACTGGTCCCGCTTGAGAAGCCCCGGAATCTCCATGAGGTGGAGATCGTCATAGCCGGGTGGGCGTTTGCGTTCGACCAGCAGCGTGGAACCCCTCTCGAGGTTCCCCAGCGAAAGCTGAATCGCGGCGTCGGCAAAATAGAAGATCCGGGCATAATGGGTGAAGTCACGCCACTTCACCCAGCCTTCGACCGTGACCACGGCGTTCGTGAAGAGCTTCGGCGGCAGTTCCACGTAACTCTCGCGGCCATCCAAATCCAGGACGTTCCCCAACCGGGCGGGCTCGGTGAACGCAGGTAATTCCGCCGCGACCGTCCTGGCATTGCCCATCAGCCGGCCGTGAAACCCGTTCGGCCCGGAGTCCTTCACCACGCCGTTCTCCACGTTTGCGAAATTCCACAGCCCGAACAGGCCGGGTTCCTTGCCAGTGAGCGTCTGAAACATGCCCGCGCGGATTTGCTCCTCGGTGCGCACCGCGTTCCAGATGCGCACCTCACCGATGCGCCCGCGGAAGTCCACGTCGTTACTCCACGTGCTTCGGCCTAGATAGTTCGTCCCGGAGGGCTTCATCGCGGCGAAGCTGCCCGCGTAATCCACCTGCCCGAACAACATTCCGTTGAGGTATAACTTCATGCCCCAGGCGCCGGAGACAGCGGCCAGATGCACCCATTGGTTGAGCAGGCCCACGACCGTTGGCGCGTTGTTCGGCGGCGGGCCGAAGCGCCGCCCTTGCGCGTCGTAGATGACGAACTTCAACTGAGGCGTGCCTTGGTGGTTCGCCAAGAACATCCCTTCTTTTTCCCCTCCGAAACAGAACGGCATCGAATCGCCCGGCCCGAAGTTCTGCCACTGAACCCACGCTTCGACCGTGGCGTTGGTCAGCGGGTCGAAGATGTGAGGCGGCAACTGGACGTAGCTGCCGTTGCCGTCGAGCTCGAGGACGCGGTTCGACGCGGCGGGTTGAGCGTGAAGGCCACACGCCGAAAGCAACAGCAGCAGCGCAGAGAACAGAAATGCGCCGCGATGTTTTTGCTGAGTGGCTTGCACGCGGGAGATTGAGCCAGAAGCCGAGCGGCGAGTGAAGGAGCAAATTCGACGCCGACAACCGGTTCATTCGTAAGCGCACTTCCAATCCGTAAAGGTGGTTGAAACTTCCACGCAATTTGCTGAAAGTGGAAAACCCGACGCCGTGACGAGTGGCAAAGTCGCGTTAAGTCATTTCGGTTTGGTGAAGGTCAATTAGCAACCGCTGCCGCTGTTGCGAAGTCCAACGCCGCCGGACTGATTGAGTTTTTGGAGAGGCCATGCCGCAACGATTGGATAATCCAGCCGCGGAAACTAGACGTGGCCAGCCGCGTGCGAAGATGCAGCCTCCCAACCGTGCTTCTGGCATCCACTTTCAAATTGGGCTCTTCCCACTTTACAGCGTGAAATCAGGCGTGAAGCATGGCGCGTTTTCCTGCACAATTGTGCAAGTCCTTGATTGTCAGTGGAGCGGGTGAAGGGAATCGAACCCTCGTGTTTATTACCAAGGCGGATTCATTGGGAAATCCGGCAAATTGCCCCTGAAAACCGCACGAAACGGGGATACTCCACACCACGTTTCCTCGCTGTCGACGGCAAGAAACTGCGCGGTGGCCAGGTGGAAATGGTCAACGCGACCACGGGCGCGGGGCGGTTCCTCGGCGCCACCGTCACGGCGGGCAAGAGCAACGAGATCGTGGCCGCGCGCACCGTGCTGCGGGGGCTCGATCTGATCGGCAAGACCGTGGTGGCGCGGGCCGCCTTTACTCGAAACTCCCATCCGAGTGGTCCCGCTTCGGACTACCTGACCCCGGAATAAATTCACGCGATGGTTCCGCCGAGCTGCTGAGACCAGGCGTTGGGTTTGTGCAACGCTTCGAACGACCTTATTGTCTGATGGCTAATTGCTGCGACACCAAATCCTCGCAGACCCGCAAGCGGAGGCAGGCGCACCAGCGTTTGCGTTGTCTTGATGGCTTGGCGCCGTTAATGTTTCTGGATGACAACGCCACCGCAGAAACCGGCCACATGCGACGCGAATGGCGCGTTCGGGAATCTGTTGGCGGTGGCGGACCGGCTCGAGTTTCGACCACACCGCATTACGCACCTGCTGGATGCGAAGGGGCGGCATGACTTGAAGTTGCCAGATGTTTTTCCGTTCACGGTCAGTCTGTTTCATTATCGCGAGGGAGCGATCACCCAGCACCTGACGTGGCACGAGCGACTCGAGTTGTTGATGCCGCTGGACGGTCCCATGCGGGAGCGGATGGGTGAGTTAGAAGTGGACCTGCAGCCGGGCGATGTCCTCGTGGTGGACAATCTCAAGCCGCACCAGGTCGTTGATGTTCCTGGGTTGGAAACACGCGCCGTGGTCATGACCTTCCTGCCGGAGTGCGTGTTTACTCCGGGAGCGCCCCCGGCGGATTACGCGTTTCTGCTGCCATTTTTCAGGAAGCTGGAAGGGCAACCCCAGGTCCTGCGGGCGCACTCGCCCCGTGCCGGTGAAGCGCATCACGCCATCGGGCGACGCGACGGGTTCGAAGCGGCGATCAAGGAAGCAGGCGATGCCATCGAAGTGGTGTCCCGCGTCCCCACCGATTGGAACCAGGAGAAGGCGCTCGCCGGGATGCAGAGCTCAATGCAAGCCCACCCGGACATCGGCCTGGTCTTTGCCTCGAGCGATTTCATGTTCCCGAGCATCAAGTCTGTCCTGAGCGGCCTGGGCAAATGGAAGAAGCACAACGAAGCCGGCCACATCATCCTCGGCGGCTTCGATGGGGACGCGACCGCGTATCAACTGATGGCCGAAGGCTACGTGGACGCGACCGGCGTGCAGGACGTCTATTGGGAAGCCGAGCAGGCTCTGCAGGTCATCATCGACGCGAAGGCCGGCAAGCCCGCGCCAGCTCGCATCGACGACAAAGGCTTTGCCATCACGCAGGCGAATCTTAACCAAGTGGAACAGCGCATGTGGGGCGCGGTGGTGGCGAAAAAGAAGAAATAGACCGCTCATGGGCAATGAACACCCCTAGCCGCTTCCTCGGAAACAAGTGACGACCGCGCACACCGCCAAAGCCAACACACCTCAAACCACGAACCAACTCGTCGCCTCCGAGTTTTTCGTGCTGTTCTTATGCGCCTTCGCTTTTGCCGCCTTCGCTCCGTTTACGCCCGGCTTCGCGACGCCGGACAATGTCTGGAACATCCTCGTCTCCTGCCTGCCGTTGCTCGTCCTGGCCACAGGCCAGACGCTCGTGCTGATCACGGCGGGGATTGACTTATCCGTCAGCGCCGTCGTCGGCCTGGCCAGTGTGGTGGGCGCGCTGGTCATGGGGGGAGAGGCCGGGTGGCTGCGGGGCAACCCGGCGGCGATGCCGGTGGCCGTTGCCGCCATGCTGGGCACCGGCGCGCTCGTCGGATTCTTCAACGGCGCCTGCATTGCCTGGTTGCGAATGCCGGCGTTCATGGTCACGCTCACTTCGATGATGTTCTTCAGCGGATTGGCCGTCTGGTTGGCCATGAAAGTGGGTAACTCCGAGAGCATCTACAACCTGCCCGCCGCCTTTCTCGCGTTCGGGCACCAGACCTGGCTCGCGGTGGCGCTGGCCGCGCTGGCGTCGCTGCTTGCGCACCTGCTGCTCACGCGCACGCTGCTGGGGCGCTGGCTTTACGCCGTCGGTCAGAACCCGCGCACTTCCCTCGTTTCGGGTGTGCCCGTCGACGGCGTGACGATCAGCGCCTACGTGTTGAGCGGTCTGTTCGCCGCCCTGGCCTCCGTCCTCCTTACCGCGCGGCTGGAGACCGGCTCGCCCAATCACGGCAAGGCGATGTTGCTTGATGTCATTGGCGCGGCGGTCATCGGTGGAACGAGCCTCTTTGGCGGCAAAGGCAAGGTGCTGTGGACCGTTTACGGCGTCTTGTTCCTCGCGCTTCTCGGCAATGGTCTCAACCTGCTGAACGTGTCCGACTTCCTCATCACCATCATCAAAGGTGCGGTCATCTTGGTGGCGGCGCTGCTGGACGGGTGGCGGGCGAAGCTGGTGCGTGGTTCATAATCCCGCCATCCATGAGACAGCCGATTCAGATTCAGCGCAGTGATTCGGAGGACACAGAGATACGGACGTGTTTGCCTCTCTGTGTTCTCCAAAACTCCGCGCTGAAAATTTCCGCGCCATGAATTCCGACCCTGCCGTTTGCTTCACCGGCATCGAGAAGTCTTTCTTCGGCGTGAAGGTGCTCAAGGGCGTGAGCTTCACCGTCCGCGCGGGGAGTATCGCGGGCCTGGTCGGCGAGAACGGCGCGGGCAAGTCCACGCTGATGAATCTGCTCGGCGGCAACCTGCGGCCGGACGCGGGCGAACTGCGCATCGATGGACGGACCTTCGCGCCGGAAGACCCGAACGATGCCCGCGCCGCCGGCATCGCCTTCGTGCATCAGGAGCTGAACCTTTTTCCGAACCTGAGCATCGCGGAGAATCTGTTCCTGACGGACCTGCCACGGGTGGCCGGTGTTCGAGGGAACGGCCTCCCATGGATCGATCGCCGCGCGTTGCGCGCCCGCGCTGCCGGGTTGCTGGATCAAGTCGGCCTGACGCACCCGCCCGACACGCTGGTCGAGCGACTGTCCGCTGGGGAACGCCAATTGGTCGAAATCGCCAGGGCGCTTGGCGCGAACGCGCGCGTCCTCATTCTCGATGAGCCGACCACCTCGCTTTCCACGCGCGAATGCGAGCGGCTGTTCACGTTGATGCGGCAGCTCCGCGCGCGCGGCCTCGCCCTCATCTACATCTCGCACGCCCTGGGCGATGTGCTGCGTCTGTGTGACGAAATCGTGGTGCTGCGCGACGGCGAAGTGGTTGGCGGTGGCACGGAGAAGGAGTTCACCCACGACCGGTTGGTTTCCCTGATGGTGGGGCGGCAGCTGAACCAGCTTTACCCGGAGCGCTGGCCGGGCGGACCTTCGGGAGATTCAGGAAAGCTGCCTGGAACAGAATTCCACGGCGGCGTCTCGGAGTCCGCCGGAAGCTCTCCATGTTTGCTTCAAGTCCGTTCCCTTTCCCAGCCCGGCGTCGTGCGTGACATTGCGTTCTCGCTGGCGCGGGGCGAAGTGCTCGGCATCTCGGGCTTGTTGGGCGCGGGGCGCTCGGAACTGGCGCGGATTCTCTTCGGCCTCGATCCGCATTCTTCGGGCGAGATTCTTCTGGAAGGCAAACCGCTTGCCGGCACCCCGCGCCAGCGCATCCGACGTGGACTGGCGTTCCTCACGGAAGATCGTCGGCAGGAAGGTCTCTGCATGGAAGCCGCCATCGCGGACAACCTTGCGCTCGTCACGCTGGCCCGACATGCCCGCACTCCGGCGCGATGGCTGGATGTTGCCGGCCTCCGATCCGCCGTCGGGCGGATGCGCGAAGCCGTTCGGTTGTCGCCCACGGCCCGCGACGCCCAGCCCGTGCGCACCTTGAGCGGCGGCAACCAGCAGAAGGTCGTGCTCGGCAAATGGCTGTTGGCCGGGCCGCGGGTGCTCATCCTCGACGAACCGACGCGCGGCATCGATGTCGGGGCGAAGTTTGAGATCTACCAACTCATCCACCAACTGGCCGACCGCGGCGCCGGCGTGTTGGTCATCTCCTCCGAGATCGAAGAGCTCATCGGTATTTGCGACCGAATCCTCGTGATGCGACAAGGCGAAGTCACCGGTGAATTTGCGCGCAAACAGTTCGACCGGGAGAGGATTCTCGCGGCGGCGTTGCACTCATCCAAATCCGCGGACGCCGACGCCGGGAGGCTTCCCCCCGGTGGGAGTCTGGCAAAGCCAGCCCGAAAACCGAGCCTTTCGCCGCCGGTTTCGGCCAGACCCTCGCTGGTCCGCTTGCTGGACTTCGCGCCAGTGGCGTTGCTCGCGACCGTGCTGGCCATCTTCGGATGCCTGTCCGGCACGTTCCTGACCACCGAGAACCTCACGCAAGTTCTTATTCAATCCTCGGCCACGGCAATCGTCGCCGTCGGCATGACTTTCGTTCTTCTGACGGCGGGCGTGGACCTGTCGGTGGGCGCAGTCATGTTTGTGGGTGCCGGTCTGGCCGGAAAACTGGCGTTAGCCGGACAGCCGCTGCCGGTATGTCTTGCGGTTATGGTGGGCGTCGGTCTCGTCGGCGGAACGTTGAACGCCCTTCTGATCACGCGCTTGAAACTCGTGGCCTTCATCGCCACGCTGGCGACTCTCTACATCGGGCGCGGCACGGGCCGGTGGATTACGCAGACGCGCGCGATGAACCTGCCCGACGCCTTTCTTGCGCTCGGTTCGACGCATTGGCTCGGCATCCCGCTGCCGCTCTGGATTGCCGGCGGCGTCATCCTGCTGGCGCAACTCTTCCTCTCGAATACACCTTTGGGTCGTCAGCTATACGCGCTGGGCAACAACCTGGAAGCTGCAAAGAAGGCCGGACTGCGGACAACGCGCCTGCTCACCGCGGTGTATGTCCTGTGCGGACTTTGCGCGGGCTTGGGCGGCATCCTCGCGCTGGCGCAGCTCGGCGCCGTGTCGCCCCGGTTCGGCGAACTCTACGAATTCGACGCCATTACGGCGGCGGTGCTGGGCGGCACCAGCCTGTTCGGAGGCCGCGGCAAGGTGTTTCCCGGAACGGTTCTTGGCGCTGTGCTGCTCAAGACCATCTTCAACGGCCTTGTCATCGTTCAGGCGGACCCTTATCTGTATCCGCTCATCACCAGCGGCATCGTCTTCGCGGCGGTGCTGATCGATGGTTTTCGCCAGCGGCTCGACAGCCGAGGACACTGATCTGTCGTAAATCCAGACTTCGATTCCTGACCAATGACCACCGCGCTTCTTCGGGCATTGTTCCTTTTCACGGACCTCTCCGCTCTATTCCCCGCGGCCGCGCCGGCTGTGCCGCCACGGCCAAACATCCTCTGGCTCACCAGCGAAGATCACGGACCGCACCTGGGCTGTTATGGCGACACGCTGGCAACCACTCCCAATGTGGATCGGTTTGCGGCGCGCGGGATGATTTACACGCGGGTCTGGTCTTGCGCCCCCGTGTGCGCGCGCCCCGCCCTCGGCGAAGATCTCGGTTACGGGCTGAGGCTCAGAGCCATCGGAACCGGTGGAGCGATGGCGCCGTGCGCGAAGCGGGACATCCGCTCGGTGGTGAGCTGCACCCTCGACGGCTGGTGCGCCCCCCGTTTCCAGCCGCTGCGTGCCCCTGAGCGGCCCTCCTGGAGCCTACGTCGTCCTTCGGGGGCTGGTCGGCGACCGCTGACCAGCCCCCGAAGGACGGCCAAGCACTTGCCAGGGGACAATTCTGCCCCGGTTCGCGTTGAATGGCCACACCTGGTCAGGCACACTCCAGTCATGTCGAAAAGGCAAGATCCTATCAGTAAAGGTGCGAGCCCGGCCAGTTCGGGCAGGGTGGACCGCATTCAAATCTCGGGAGTGGCGACACAGTCGGAACCGCCTCTGTTCAGTCGCTTTCGGTGGGCAATGCCATGAAACCGCTTGGCTGGCTCAGGGTCCTGGCATCCGTGGTTGCACTCTCGACTTCGGCGCCGGTCCTGGCGCAGGAGCTTGATCCCAGCAGGATTGTTCTTACAGGTGTGAAAGATTCGAACCCTGGCGTCCCGGTCAGTGGTCCGCAGGAGTTCGGCACGAAATCTTTCGTGCTCCGGTTTTCCGCCGAGGCCAAGCCCGTCTCGCTCAAGCTGCGCGCGAGCGGCAAGGAACTGCTGGATACCCGCAAGGCCAGCGACGGCTTCTACCTCGAGTGCCGGTCCGGAAAAATCTTCTTCAGAAAACTCGCGCGGCGGCCGGACGGCTTGCTCGTGTTCAAGACCGCCAACGAAACCCAGCGCCTCACCTTCGAAATTCGCGAACGCGACAAATACCTCGTCTTCGATCTCAAAGATCTCTACGGCATCCCCAAGGCGAGCGAGCTCTCGCTGCATTTCGGTATGAACGCCGACGACAGGGTCAGGGTCATGGCGCTCGATTTCATGACGGATGCCCGCCCTCAGCTCCCGGTCAACTGGAACTGGCTCTGGCATCGGCACCCGCAGGATCCGCTCGGCGCAGTCGCGCTTTACCACCGCGAGAGCGACGACGACGAAGACGACACGATCCTGCGCGTGTGGGTCGATGAAGGCCTGCCGCACCCGCAGGTGGACGCAGGATGGACGCTGGCGCGGGCACAGCAGTGGGTGCGAGATTGGAGGGCGGAGTTTTCGGACACCAGCGTCCTGTGGTGCACAGCGCCCCAAAGCGAGCAGGAACTTTACGACCTGCTGCCGTACATCGAGAAGGCGCAGCTCAAGGAAGTTCACCTGATGCCGTGGACGTGGTATAGCGGCAAACACCACCCGTGGGTCAACGACAAGTTCTTCAAGAACGGCAAGGAAGGTCTGCGCGCTTTTTCCGAAGCACTGAAAGCCATAGGCGCCCGGGTAACCTTGCATTATAACTTCTGCGAAATTCCGTTCGACGACCCTGTCTTCGTAGGGAAGCAGCCCGATGAGGGTTTGGGAAGCTGGGGCAGCGGCAAGCTCGCGCAGCCCATCAATCCGGAAGAAACCACCCTCTTCTTCGAGCCCGGACCAGGCGTCGAATTGCCTTTCCGCGTGGATCCGTGGTGGTACATGTGCAACCCGCCCGCGCTGGATGTAGTCGGCTACTTCGAGTTCTTTCGAGTCGATAACGAGATTATCAGGGTGGGCGAATTCGAGGGGACCAGCGGTCCCGTTTGGCGGCTGCGCAACTGCACGCGCGGGCTCGGCGCGACGGATCCCGCCTCCCACAACGCCCAAGCCGGCATGCGCGGCCTGGTCGCCATGTTCGGTCTGTTTTTCCTCCCGGACCCGAACAGCAGCCTGTTCTCTCGCATGACGCAGGACCTCGCCGACCTGGTCAACGAGTGCGGCATCAGCCACCTTGAATACGACGGGGTCAATCCCGCCTACTGGGGCAATTCCGAGTGGATGTACCGAAAGTATCTCGGCCAGTTTTACGGCAAGGTAAAACGGCCGCTCACCTTCGGCTCCGGTTACGGACGCGCCCGGCCGTTCGGCTACTTCGAATACCAATTGAACGCGGTGAAGAAGATGCAGGGACAAGAACTGGGACCGCGCGGCGACATCGGAGCGCGAATCCGCACCGACCACCTCTCCCGTCCGGCCAGCACGGTCGATGAAGCCCATTTTCGCATGAGCCAGGCGGCCGCGTTCAACAACCGCGCCTTCCCGCTCTTCTTCGAGGTGCATTATCCCTCCGAATGGCGTCAATACGGCCGCTTCGACGAGATCTGCCAAATCGTGGCCGATTGGAAAGGCGCCAGCCGTTTGATGACCGAGGCCCAGCGTGAGCAGATCCGCAAGACCCTTTATCCTCCCAACGAGCGCGGATTCCAATCGGATACCGTCTGGCGACTGGCCCGGGCTGGCGAGCAGTTCCGGATTCGCCCGAGCAAGAATCCGTTAACGCGAAAAGCCGGCGACGTTCGTTGGGGTTGCATGGGCGGCGAGCTGGGTTACGTAGTCCCGCAGCAATACATCCGGCTGGGAGATGAGCTCGAGTTGGAGAACCCGTTTGCCGCGCAACCGCCCCAGTTCACGATCCGCGTCATGTCCGCCGTCGATTACGATGCGCCCGAGAATATTCTCCTCCAGCCCGCGCTCGACTCGATCCAGAACCCGACCGAAACGAAGCTACGCGCGGATGGCCCCGCCCTGGTTCTCTCCGCCGAGAACCGCGAATCTCGAGAGATCCTCAACCGCGATCCGGAATCGCTCCTGCCATCCTGGCAGCGAAAGGTGGACATGAGCTCGCACCGGACGGTGGGCCTGTGGGTCACGGGCGACCGCAGCGGCGCCGTCCTAATCGTGCGCCTCCCTCAGAAGCACGATTATGCCATACCACTCGATTTCGAAGGCCGTCGCTATGTCGAGATCCCGAACGGCGAGGTTTACTGGTCCGAAGCGGCGTGGGGGGGGCCGCAAAAGAGCGAGACCGGCAAATTCGACTACGTCACGGACTGGTTCAAACTCGGGTTCGGCAAGCTGCCTCCCCAAACCAGCGCCACCGTGAAGATCGAAGGATTGAAAGCGCTCAAAGAAACTGCGGTCGAGCTGAAAAACCCGACGATCCGCGCAGGGCAGGGCAGCCTCGCCGTTCAAGGGACGGTTCACACCGGCGAATACCTCGAATTCAGAGGCGGCGACAAAGCCGTGGTTTACGACAAGAATTGGGATCGCCTCCGCGAGCTGCCAACACAGGCTCGTGGCTATGTCATGCCGACTGGCTGGCAGAAGGTGTCCGTGTCCGGCGAGTCGGAAAAGAAGCCGTGGTTGTCGGTGCGCTTTATCACCGAAGGCGAGCCGATGTTAGTGAAGGGAGGAAAGTCAGAAGCTCAGTGAACTAGAAATTGTGAGCGATGAGGGAAACAGAGGCTGCTGCAACGTGGCTTCCGCAAGATGGCCCGACAGGCGACGCAACCACGAGCCGGACGGAAGCAACGTCGCAAAAATTCTCCGGATTAACGGTCGCGATGGAGTCCGGCCTACCCAAACATCTGTGACCGAATACCGCGCATGTCTCCCCGACACACCCGCCGCCAATTCCTGAGCCGTGCCGCCGCCGCCGGACTGATGTTGCCGGCAGTCACCCGCCACGCGCTCGCGCAGTCCGCCCCGACGACCGCACTGGCGCGGTTTCTCTTCCTCGACGACGCCTTCGTCGAGAGCGGACGCGGGTTCGAGCGCATCTTCCATCGCCCAAAGAAGGCCGGCCTGATCCAGGAGTCCGATGGCCAGCCCTGGCAGCTCGGCGACCAGACCTCCGTCGTGCGTGATCCCGGCGGGCGGTTTCATATGACCTACCGCGTGGCGCATTCGACGGCGGCCGAGTCGACGCCTTTACGGCCCGGCAACACTGGCGCAGTGAGTTGACCGCAGCAGGCCGGCCAAATGCGACTTGGCGTTTGGTGCGGGCCGAGTTCCCCTGAAACATCTTTGCCTCCTCCTCGCGAGCGTATTTACTAAGATCACCCGCCCGGCAGCGCCGTGTTCTGGTTGTCGCGGTTCAATCGAGCGAATGCCTCGGCGTATTTAACGCCTGCCTCGCGGCCGCGCCACGTTGCGATAATCTCGTGATGCGCTCGCCAGATGCCTTCGCCGTCCTGGCTTTTGTGCGCAAACAACGCCGCCTTCTTCTTTTCGACGACAGACGTGATGTCCACGTACGTGTTGGGCGTGAAACCTTGCGTCTGGCTGCCGCTGTTGACCTCGAAGAAATAAAGCTGTGGCCGTCGTTGCATCGACATACAGGCGCGGATGGCGCACATGCTAGCCACTTGATGATCCATGTGCGTGTCGATCGGCCAATGAGTAAAAACCACGTCCGGATTTTCAGCCGACAGAATTTTCTGCAACTCATCGACTCGGGTGCGCGTGAAATCCGCGGACCCATCGATCTGACCCGCGAACACTGCTTTCGCCCCCATCACTTTACAGGCGGCCTCGCATTCGGCGCTGCGAATGCTCGCGGCTTCGTCGTTCGACTTTCCACTGATGCCGCGTTCGCCACGCGTGAGATAAATCACCGTCACCGAGTGTCCTGCCTCAGCATAGCGTGCCAGGGCCCCGGCACAGCCAGACTCCGGATCATCCGGATGTCCACCAATGCAGACAATCTTGAGCGTCCTCGCCCTTGCGGAATCGCCTGCGGCTTCCGCAGCGACGCCGGGCAGGACGTTAGCGGCCAACAAAGTCGGCGCAGCCAGGGTGACTGATTGCTTCACGAAGCTGCGACGGGACAAATCAGAATGATGCATAGGCATCTTCTCGCATTTAATCAGGGAGGCATCAAGTGCGCAAGATAGTCGCTGGATGTCGGATAAAACTCTTTTTGGGGGGGAGGGCGAGCGTCCTCGCGGGCCGTGGCTCCCAACTTTCAGTTGGTTTTGCGGCGGGGCTTTTGCGAGATTTCCGCTATGGCAGCCGTGCTGGAAAAACAGACCAAGCGTTGGACATTACGGGATCGAAATCAGTTATTGGGCAGCAGACTGAAACTTTCCAGCCGTTGCGCCGGGAGGCTTGTTTCCAGCGCGCCACTCTTCACCGGCAACGGCTCAAGCGACGTCTCGATATGCGTGACGCGCCGCGCGCTCGCCAGCGGGACGGTGGACGTGACGCGCAGGTTGCTGGCGTTCGTGCCGAGATTCCAGACGCGCGCGACGATGCCATTCGTGATGCCGTCGTCGTGCGGCTTGAGCGCCCAGAGCAACACGGACGGATCGCTGATGTTCAGCAGCGAGTAGTTCGTGGCGGCATACGGGCTGTTGGTGTTGCCGATGATTGCGCCGGTTACGAACGGGTTTTGAAATTCGAGGCCGAACTTCATCGCCGCCACCGTGTCATAACCGCCGTGGGCGCGCAGCCCAAAGCGTTGCAGAAAGTGTGTCTCACCGTTCTGCGCGGGGATGCCGAGCTTCGGGCCATCCACCTGGCCGCCCGCCAGCACGTTGAGTTGCGCGGTCGCGGTGTCGAGTGCAGCGGGCGTGCTGCGGCCGAGCTTCACGAAGGCGCAGTCGGAACTGGACAGCGTAACGCCGCGCGTATTCGCGCCGTCGGTAATGTCGGCAAAATGATTCAGCGTCAGATAGTCGTAACGAGCGTGGGTGTCGGCGTAATCGCCACCTTGCGATTTTGTTTTAGCACGGATGATTGCGCCGACTTCCTCGGTGTGAACGTCGGGCGACGCCAGATTGAAGCTGAACGCCCAATGCCGCACGTCGGCAAAGTTCTCCGTGATCTCGTCACGAATCTCCACCCGGTCGGAATCGCGGTGAAGCGTGATGCGCGTGACGTGCGAGCGTCCGGCATTGCTCGTGCATTTGAGCGTCACGGAAACCGGGCCGCTGTTCTCGACTTCGATGGAATTGCCGTCCGTGCTGTTCGCGGCGAAGTCGTTCGACTTCAGTCCACCGATGACCGCCGCGAGTTCGTGATCCGGCTGCGCCTTGTCAATCAAGCTCGCTATTGCGCCGTCAGGATCAACGGCCAGTTTGACGCGCGTGTTCTCAAACGTGGTGTCCAGAATGGTTTTACCCGTGCCGACGATGGCGGCGGCATTGGTTGGCGCAGTGCCAGCGCCTTTGACAATTTGAAACACCTTGTAGCCCGTCGCCGGGACGTCGCTCGCCAGCACGCGGAGAAATTTCAACCCGGCAGAGTTCACGAACTGATGCGGCACATCAAGGCCGGTGGAGAGATCGCGGACGTGAATGTTTCGGTCGCCGTTGTAGGCGAAGTCCGCGCTGTCAGTGCGCGCCCAGCCGAGCGGATTGCAAACGAAAAAGCGTTGCGTCTTCGCGTCGGGCTTCGGGATAAGCGCGCCGAGTTGCGTCTCGCCGTCGGCGTGCAGCGCATCGACGTAGCGCTCGATCCCGGCGGCGAGACGCTCCTGCCATGCGGCGCGGGCATCACGCGAGATGGGACCGTCGGCCGTCCAGTTGTGCTCCCAATAGAGGCCGAGATTCATGAATGCCTCGTCGCGCGCTGCCTCGCGAGGGCGCATGAAATCAGGCTTCCGCAGGCACACGAGCGTGGCCATCGCCTCGGCGGCGCGCAGCTTTTCCACCGCGCGGCGCACGCGGGCGGAGGTCTCGGCCATCGAGGCGGAGTAAAGGTCCCACTCGTTGCCGAAGGTGACGCTCTGCGACGGCAACTGCGCACCGTGCTTCGCCTCGAAGTCGCGGAAAAAATCCTCCTGGTTTGAGACGATCACCTGCCGCTCCGACGTCGTCTCGCGCTCGGCCACGACGTGGAAATGCTCGGCGAGCGGGTAGTCCTTTGCATTCGGCGCGTAGGGCTGGCCGGTCTTGCGATCGAGCGCGTCCCAGCCGAAGCCGAACGCGCCGCGCACCGTGTAAGGCTTGGCCGCGCCGGGCGCGCGGTAGCGGCTGAGGAAACCCGCATCCGCGTCGAGAAAACGCACCGCTGCTGCGGGGTCGAACGCTTCGGCATAGCCGCCACTGCCGCGGTTGCCGCCGGGCGCGAGCGAGTGCCATTTCATTAGCACGCGCTGATCGTCCGGCCCGGCATACCAGTAGATTTCGTGCGGACGCTGGTTCAGCACCGCATTGGGAATCTGACTCGCGCAACCGCACACGCCCCGCCAGCTATACTTCGCACCCGCTCCCGCCCAGAGGGACGCAAGGCCGAGCGGCAACGTCTGATTTTCGTTGGCCGTCGCGAGTTCAAAGCGCAGATCGTGCCGCCGCTCCAGTCGCCCGGCGTAATACATCCCGCGCAAGACGGCCTCCACAGGCTGCGCGCCGTAGCACGAAACGAGCGTGTTCAGCGGTGCGCTGATGTGACCGCTCTTGAGCCGCGCGATGAGCCGCGCGAAGTCGGCGGGGGATTTCTGACGTTCGTATTGCCAGAGCCAGTAGCTGCCGTCGGCGTTGAAGCGGTTTTGATACGGCGCGGGATTGTTCGTCGTCTCGTCGGTCAGGCGCAGGTGGAAATCCAGCAGATCAACAAAGACGGCGTTGTAAGTCTCCGCGTCCGCCGTCCACATGTAATCGGTGTGATCGTCGTTCGCGAGATAGATGCGCTTGGGTTCGGCGGACGCCAACGGCGCAAGCGCGATTGCCAAAGAGGCTGCTATGAAGGTGAGCTTGTTCATCTTCCCATCCACCCACCGTCAATGTTCAGTAACGCGCCATTGATATAATCGGAATCGCTGCTCGCCAGAAAGACGCAGCCGCCCGCGATGTGACCGGGCTCAACTTTCTGGACCACGTTGGGTGTTAGTCCAAGCATTGGTTTGAGTTTAGGTTTTCGTTGTTTCTTTGTCCATTCCCAGTGGAGGGAGGGCGTAGCCCGACCGGAACTGGGAATGGACAGCTCCGCGCCGCAAACGCCGCCGGCCCTCGACCGCCTTCACCAGCGACTTGCGCAGAGCCGTCAGCAACCGGGTGAGGGAGACCGGCCGCCCCTTCGCCGGCCAGGGCTTACCGTTCATGCGGACCCAGTATTGCCGAGGCCCAAAGGGAGTTTGCACCAACCGGATCGTGAGGTTCTTGCCCCGGTGATTATCCTTGATGGAAATTCGCAAATCTGCTTTCATCAACCCATGCTACCGCAAGGACTTCCAGAAGTCACCTGTGCACGCATCCGTGCATGGTCCTTGGCCCAATAACAATGTTCGGCAACATGAAGGGCACGAAGGCAACTCGACCCGCGGTGGACTTTTGCTACGGCACGATCATAATTAGTGCAGCATCCGCTGTTACGTTCGCGCTTTTGGGGCCCGGTTACTTCCACATTTATGAATCCGCTATGGAGTCCTCCGCAAGCGCCAAGATGGTCCTCCTGGTGATTGCGCTCGCCACTATGCTTTCTGTGCAGGTAGCGGTATTGTGGTTTGTTGGGCGCTGGTGCTTGAGAGGTCGGCGACTCTCAGGAGGGATGCGGCGGGCGCAAGTCTTGATCGGGTTCATCACAGGTGGAGCAGTGGACTTTGTTGTCTACAACGTGTGGATGTTCCTGACCTTCACATTTTGATTCGTGCGCCGAACAAGATCACTGCAGCCAACGCCGGATGGCGCACGCAGTTCCGCTTTCGCGGGTCACGTCATCGGCCCGGCGTGGCTGAGTTCTGGCGTTAGGCCTTCGGTGCGAGTTGCGTGGTCGCGGCCTGTTCCTCGTATTCCTGCAGGGAGGGGAGTTTCATCAAGGCCCGCTTCGCGTAAGCGCGATGCACGGCCTTGCTGTTGTGCCCCAGCGCCTCCTGGGCGAACCGTTCCGGATACCCCGCCTGTTTCGCCCGCTCCGCCCAGGCGTACCGGTAGCTGTGAAGGGCCACACCTTTGATTCCTAGCTGCCGGCAGCGTTGCCCGAACTCCGTCGCCCGGTCCCCGGCCCGCACGCGGGCCAGGTACGGAAACAGCGGCCCTTCACCCGGCAAGTCCTTGAACAGGTCCAGTGCATCCCGGCCCAGGTGCACGATTACCGGCACGCCCGTCTTCTGGCGCGTAAAGCTGACGGTGCCCGCGGTCCAATCCACGTCCTCCGCCTGCAAGCTTGCGATGTCACCCTGGCTCGCCCCCAACTCCCAGCACAACTGGTAAAGCGCTCGGCGTTCGGGGTTCTTCTCCGCGGCGATGATTTGCAGATGTTCCTCCCGCGTGATCGCCCGCTTGGCCTTGAACTGGACCGCCGGCCATTGCCGCTTGGGGATCAGCGGCCACGGCAGCCAGTTCAGGTCCACGCAGAAGTTGTGCAGCCGCCGCAGATAGACGTTCGTGGAGACCTTGCCGGCTTTCATCGCCTGAAGCAGGACTTCGGCGGGCGATGGCCAACGTGGCGGCGGTCCAGATGTAGGGTTGGACGTAGAGCGTGGGCGTGGGCCGTTCAAACGTTCCATCCGGGCGCTGCCACTCCACCCCCACGTTATCCCCACCCCCCTCCTCCTTTTGCAGCACCCGCAAGAAGTACTTCTCGCCCCGCACCAGGAGGATGGGGGCCGACTTCTGAGCCCGATACCGCTGCCACTCGCCTGTGTTCGACCACCCTGGCACGCGGGCGATGCGGACCACGTGCTCTGGATTGGTGTCGGGCGCCAGCCACAGCTCGCCAAAGTCGTCGCTGTGCATCCAAAAGGTGTAAAAGCCGATTTCCGGAGCCTCCAGGAAGCCCTCCATGAGGCTGCCAAATTGGTCGCCGATGTTGGTCCCGCCTTGGATGAAGTCCTGCAACACCTCGACCTCATCCGGGAAGTCCGGGTATTGCCAGGCGGAGGTCAAGTCTTCCACCTGCAGCCCGGGAATCCCATAGTAGAGGAGGCGATGGATGCAGCCTGCCTGGACAGTTGCCGCCAGGTAAACCAAGCCGAATAGAGCGCCCAATGAAGGGCCATGCCGCCGAGTGATAACGCGCCAGTTCATTGTGTTTCCTTTCTTTTGTCCATGCTGGGGCGGCAGTACATTCCCGCGAAAAGCCCGCCGCGCCCACGCACGCTCTCCATCTCTCACTAAAGCAAGACCCGCCAAACGTCACAGGGGAAACCAAAGAAAGAGCTTGCGACAACCAGCGAGCGGTGGGGAAAGGCCGACGAGGACCGGCGCCGCGGTAATTACCGCGAATGGCTTCACTGTCCGCATGCGCTTCGCGGGGCCGATACTTGCGGAATGGGAGCCAGAGCGCGCCGCTACGGCAACAACACCGCCCGCAGGAACAGCCGGTCTGATTCTAGCTTCACGGCCACCGCGTCTTGCCCGGTGCTGGTGAGGGTTTGCCACGGTTCCCACTGCTGGAAGTCGCGGCTCTGCTGGAGTTGGACCTGGCGGCCCGGCGGGCTGATGACCGACAAGAGTACTTCGCCGGTGGCTAGGTCTTGCACCCGCAACGCCAGGACCACGGTGGCGGCGGGGATGAAGCGCAGCACCTGGTTGGCGGTGGCCGAATAGATCAGCCCACGGTGGTCCACCGCCAACCCGACCTGGGGCGGGCGGTCCGAAGCCACGGCCACGGGCTCGCAGCCAGGCAGGAGCAGGAAAAAGCTGCCGTTCCCTTGGATGAGCACGCACTCCGCATTGAGTGGCACCATGCCGGCTGGAGTAACGTTCGGAGCTTTGAACGACATTTCCGGCAAGCGACCGATGGTGACCAGTTCGTAGGTCGAGCGATCGTACCAATAGTCTGGTGGGGTATCGGCGGAGGAGAAATAATCACGATTCGCGCGGTAAGCCAGCACTTCCTCTCCGAATCCCTTGGCCAGAGCGTCGATCGAGGTGCCCTTCCCCCAGAACTCGAACCAAGCCGCGCCCGCAGCACTGTGCTGAAAGCAAGCGGCGCTGGCGAGGGTCTCCCGCGCCGCGCCCACGCCGCCGAAGACGTAGCTTAGGATGTCGACCTCACAGGTAGAGAGCACGCCGCCGCCGGCGTGCATGACCGTTCCCCGGCCCAGGTGACGAACCTCGCCCGAGCGTGACACGACCAAACCGGAGATCGTGAGGTTCGTCTGGTGCGGATCGGGCCACGGCCATGCGCCGACCGAAATGGCCAGAGTCCCGACAGTGCTCACCAGGCCGCTGGCGTTCACCCGGCGCAGTTGGTCACCATCCAGCACGTAGCAATTGCCCCTGCCGTCCACGCTCAGGGCGCGCAGGTCGTGAAAAGCGGCCGTTTGCCATGGACCGTCGCGCTGAGCGTCCTCCCCCGTCCCCGCCAAGGTCGTCACCTCGCCTACCGCGTCCACCACACGGACGCGATGGTTCCCCGCGTCAGCGACATAGAGCCAGCCCTGGGGACCAGTATCAAGGGCCGTATTCCTGGCGAACTGGGCTACCGCGCCCGGCCCATCGGCGAAACCCGGAGATGGATTGCCGGCCAGAACCACCGCGCTCAGCGGCCCCAAATGCGGCGGCGCAGGATTGGCACTGTTGGAGCCCACGTTGCGCCCGGCGGCGAAGGCGCTCCCGGCCCTGGCCAGAACCAGCAGCAGGGCCACGTGAACACTGAGCATTGAACATCGAACATCGAAGATCCAAGTGTGGCGTGGTCTTCTTGCATCCATCCTCATGGTTGCACCTCCAGGCGATAGAAACAGCGGGTCTGACCAGGCGTTCCCTGATGCTGAGATTCGAGCGTCCCGGTCGCATTGGTCAGGGCGGCAACTTTGGTCCACTGGGTCAAGTTGGTGGAAATCTCCAGCCAGTATCTAGCCCCAGATTGGCCTGCGATTCGCAACGTGCAGACGGCTCTTGCCACCTCAGCGCCCAGGAACCGCGGCACCGAGAGCGGGTATCGTGCGGTAACGGTAATGACCATCGGCTGGCTCACCCACTCGCCCAGCGGATTAGTGACGCGCACCTGGTAGGTCCCGGCATCCTCCACCTTGACCGCCGGGATTTCCAGGCGCGAGGCGACCGCGCCGCTGAGAGGTTGGCCATCGCGCAACCATTGGTAGGTCAAGGAGCGTGCACCGCCCGCGAGAACCGCCAGGACCACGCGGCTTCCCGCCAGCACTGTCTGGCTCCCACTCTGAGAGACGATCGTGGGGGGACCGATACCGATCTGGTGCGACCCGCTATTGGCTGCGTCACGGTGGGACTTGGGCCAGGAGCCGGCAGCCGAGGCGCTGTTGCCACAGAACGCACTCAGCGTGCTCCACCCAGCCACATACACCGTCCCGTCCGGGCCGACCCCCGGAGTGGAGCGATAGTCCGGACCGGGAGGAATACCGGGCACAGCACCAGGTAATCCGGCGCACCACGCGCTCGACGCGCAGTTCTCCAACGCCTCCGTGGTCCCAGCCGCGCAGAGCGTCAGGCTCGACGGCGACCAGGGGGGCCACCAATTCCCCAGGGCATAAAGCGTGCCGTCGGCGGCCAGCGCCGGACCGGCCAACCAGTTCTCACCGGCTGTCCAGCTTTTCGTTGTGCCGGTGGCTCCGTCTAATTCGCACAGAACAAAGTAAGGAAGGGCCGGGTCTCGCACTGGGCGGAGCCACGCCGCTGCATAGACGGAGCCATCCACTCCAACGGTATAGACATCGCGGCCTCCCGAAACCGCCCACTTCCTGGCGCCCGTCGCCCCGTCCAAGGCGCACACCATCCCACTCGGCGCGCCTGAGGTGTAGTCTCTCTCCCCCACCACACCCACGTACACCGAGTCATCCGCCCCCAGCACCAGCGACGAGACGGGGTCATCGAAGTCAGAGCTCCACAACGTCGCACCGGTCACACCGTCCAGGGCATACACCCTCGCGTCAGCGGAGCCGACATACACCGTCCCACCCACCCCAATCGCCAAACAGGTGCTGCTGACCCCGGATTCCCACTTCCGTGCGCCGGTCGCTCCGTCCAACGCATACACTTTGCTTCCTGCCACACACACTGTCCCCTCTGCCCCAATCGCCAGGACGGAACCGCTGACCGAGGATTGCCAGAGCGTCTGCCCCGTGGCTCCGTTGAACGCACAGAAGTTGGTCGAGGCCACATACACCGTGCCATCTGGGCCAACGGCTGGATAGGAGGCCCAGGTTGCGCCCAGGTCGGCGCGCCACCGCTCCAGGCCAGTCACACCGTCCACCGCGTAGAGTTTGCTGCCGCCCGCCAAGTACACCGTCCCGTCTGAGCCAATCGCCGGCTCCGACGGCCAAGGCGCCACCACAAACTCCCACAGCTTGGTTCCGGGAGCAGCGGCAGTCAGGGAGACCAGCAGCAGATTGCCGGCGCCAACCCACAACGCTGCGGCCAGAAGCCGCCCAGCGGATAACGCCGTTGATCGTGCTTTCATGACTATTCCTTTCGTCTGTTGGTCTTCTTCGTCCGGTTCTGTTCGCGGCTGGCCACCGTTCACGGTTCGCCACGCAGCCGATAGAAGCCCTTGGCTCCGTCGAGGGGCAGAGCACACCCATTCCCCGTGACGCCGGGCACATCGACCCACGAGCCCGGCTCGAGCGTCGGTGAGGTCTGCAGTTTCCAGGCGGCAGACATCAGGTTCCCCCAAAGCGCCAACTGGTCCCCGCTACGCCAGCCCCGAAGGCTCACGGGTGCCGGCTGGCCGGCGGCCAGCCCCGCATCCGGGCGCTGCTCGTAACTCCAGCCGGCGATCTCGACCCGCCCGCCCTGGGGCCGTTTCAAGTGAACCCAGGCGTAGTGCAGGCCGTCGGGCTTCCGCAGGCGGAAGACTACGTAGCCTTCCGACCGTCCTGGCCCTGACTCATCTGGCAACCTCTCACCGAAGAGGCCGTAGGAAAACTGGGCCAGGCCGGACACCTGAAGCTCTTCGCCCGCGGCGAGCCAACCTTTGGGCAACGGAGGGCCCGGCCCGGGCGGCTCGAAGGCGTAGGCAAAAGGGGTCAGGTTAGGCCGCCAGCGGGGAGACGATAGGGGTAAGACCGGGATGCTGGCACCGTAGTCCAGCACCTGCAAAACGTTCGATTCGTCGTGCAGGATCTCGTTCGGTCCCAGCGGCGATAGCACGTCCCTGCGGATAAGCATGGGCACCCCGGGATTGAATGGAGAGTACCAGGTCGCCGATAGGAGAAGTAGCGCGGCGTCAATTACCCCGTCCCCATCAAAATCCAGTCGGCTTGTCATGCTCACCTGCTCCCCCGTGGCCGGCGGCGGTGGCTCCCCGAGCATCGGGTAGCCCAAAGCGTCGTATCGTCGGCCCACCACCTCGCCACTCGGATGGAGCGTCAGCCACCCTGCCGACACCGCGCTTCCGCTCCCCCGCCGGAACGCGAGCGTGACGTTGGTGTCGTACGCCAGCGGGCCAACGACCTGCTTCGCTTGTGTCGCCATCGCGGTCTCCTCGGCCAGGAGGGTGACCCCGCGAGCGTCCCCGCTCCAAGTTGCTGGCCAAACGGGGTAAGCGGGAATCACGGTCAGAGGGCTGTTCGGGAGCCAAACAGGCAGTTGCGCCGACCGGCGCAGGAGCGTCCCCGGCGCCACCAGCAGTTCATAGGCATTGACCGGCAGGAGCGTCACGGACCGGGAGATCACCCCGGCGCTTTGGTTGGTCTGGATGCGGGTCTCCAGCACGAAGTCAATCGTGGTCCCGCCCACGATCGGCTTGAGCATCACTCCCGGGTCTCCGGGCTGCGGGGCCGGCTTCTCCCCAACCAGGATGGGTTGGCCGGGCACGGGGTGGTAAGCGCTGTCCACCAAGGTCACGCCGCCGGGGCCACGGTAATGCACCCACCCGTAGTGCACGCCGTCGGCGGCCGCGAACCGCAGGCCCAGGTAGACATTGGTGCGCTGATCCAGGATGCCCCCATAGATCGGCCAACTCATCCCAGGCCCAAGTTTCATGTTGCCGTAGAGGTAGAGTGTCAATGGGTCGCTGCGGCTCCAGGCCCCGGCGGAGTCGGGCCCCACCGTGCTTCCGAAGGCGAGGCTGGTGTTGGTGTGGACCCGGTTGGTGCCACAGACCACCAAGTCCCACCAGTGTTTGAAGTTGCCAAAATCCCGGGGATCCCAGTCGCCTTCCTGGATCGCAAAGTCCGCCACGCCGTCCTGGTTGAAGTCGAGGTTCCCGGCGGCAATCGGGAAGGAGAACAGAGCGGCCCAGGCCACGGCGGCCGGGAGGGTTTTGGACAGCAAGATCGAGGTGAGGGTTGTTGGATGGACGGATGGATGAAGGACTGAGACTGGGTTCTTCATGGGGTCTTGGTGCGGTAGAATTGGCGTAGGTGGCGAGGGGCCTCGGTGTCGATCGCGGTAAAGAACCCGGCGGTATCGGTCTGACTGGTTTGCCGGTCGGTCCAGGTCCGAAGATCGGTCGTGGCCTGGAGGACGGCCGTGCGGCCGGGTTGAAGCGTGAAGCTGAGGCGCATGGCGCCGTCGGGCAGCGGCGTGATCGAGAACGGTGGCACGAACTCGAACGCGCCGATGTCACTGCCCGGGCCGATGGGGCGCGGCACGCCACGCTGGTCAGCGGCTCCCGCCAAGGCGCTGTCGCCTTGATCCCGCGCGGGGCTGTCGGGTGCCAGGGCCATGGTCGGGGTCGGTCCGCCGTTATCGGCCAGGGGCAGGAGCTTGGGGTCGGCGTTGTTGAGGCTGCTGGTCGCAGTGAAGGCGCAACTGGCATCGGAACTGAGGTTGTGACCTTGATCGGTCAGCGTGCCCGAGACGTTGTCGGCGCCGGAGCTGGCCGCCAGGATCGTGTTGGCCAGCACCACTTCACCCTTCTCTTTGAACACCGCGCCGCCGGCCGCCGCGCCCGTGGCGCCGTTGGCGCCATTGGGCAGGATCTCCCGGGTAGGTTCAGGTGACCATTGGGAGTAGGAAACGAATTCTCCTCCGGCACCACCGGCGCCACCCTCGCCACCGCGGGACAGGTTATCCGCGACCGTGGTGTTGCGGAGGGTGGTCGTTCCCTGGCTGTAAAAGGCGCCGCCACGTCCCGCTCCACCGGCCCCGCCGTTCCCGGCATCGGATTTCATGTAGATCCCTAGCGGGCCAGGCCTCGAGACTCCACCAGCGCCGGCCCCTCCCGCCCCACCGCCCGCGCCGGCCGCCTGGTTCCCGGCGAGGGTGCAACGCTCCAGCAGGAGCGTTCCCCCATTGAACCACGCCCCTCCCTCGCCGTTGCCTCCGATTGCCCCAAGGCCACCGTTGGCAGAGAAGGCGCCGCCAAAGGCTGCAAACGTCCAGCCAAGGGTTCCCGTGCCACCTGGACTCCCCGACGCTGTGTTTCCATTGAAAGTGCAATCGCAGATCGTGGCCTCCCCGAGGCTGTAAGCGCCACCACCCCGTCCTGTGCCGCCGACCGCACCGTACCCTCCCGGAGAGCCACCCTTGGCCCGATTCCCGGAAACACGGCAGCGGGCCATTTCCAGCGTGCCACCGGCCAGGTACACCGCCCCTGCGCAAGCCTCCCCGCCTCCGCCAGCGGGCTCGAAAATGGGCGGCGCCCATGCAGGTGGTCCCCCTCCCACCCCCAGCCCAACTCCGCCAACTCCACCACGGGCTTCGTTCTCCGCCAGAGTGCAGCCCACCAGTCGTACAAGGCAGGAGGCCGCGTAGATCGCTCCCCCGTGCGCCGCACCGCCCTGGCCGCCGGCTATGAATGAGCCCCCCGAGCTTGAGCCGCCAGCGCCGCCCTGCGCCACGTTGGTCTGGAACACACAGTAGCTGGCCGAGAACGAGCCGTGGGTATAGATCGCCCCCCCCAACCCGTCACCCCCCGTTGAACACACGTTGGTGCTCGTGACCCCCACAGCCAGGTTTCGGGCAAACGCGCAGTTCAACGCCGTCACCTCCCCACCCTCGTTGAACAGGCCGCCGCCTCTGTCGCTCCTCCCATCGGCCACGGTGAGCCCTGAGAGCGTGCACTTCACTCCCGCGTTCACGTGGAGGACGCGGTTGGACTGCTGACCGCTGAGTGTGACGTGGTGGCCACCGGCATCCAGCACGGTGTCCTTGTCGATCACGAGGGTTTGCGTCAGGAGAATCGTGCCGTCACAGGCCAGCTTGATGGTGCCGCCCGCCTGGAGGGCGGACAGCAGACTGGGCTGGTCACAGGTGGTGACGAACT
>Ga0233425_10002950_pt1 | contig 32111 bp, 26 predicted proteins | sample Watercolumn_Towu_2_FD_181712 | JGI IMG/M metagenome (GOLD analysis project Ga0233425, IMG submission 181712) | Freshwater microbial communities from Lake Towuti, South Sulawesi, Indonesia - Watercolumn_Towuti2014_140_MG | ecosystem: Environmental > Aquatic > Freshwater > Lake | place... | reverse complement strand
TTCAGTCCATGCCCCGACGACAGCTCTCGACTTCGACGGCATTCTCTGCGAGGACTGCCCCGCCGAGGATGACGACGACGGGCCGCGATACGTCCGGTTCCTCGAAACGGCCAAGCCGAAGTACCTGGTCCGCTCGTGCGAGATTCCGCTCATTGTGACTGCCCGCCTGGAAAAGTACCGCGATCCTACAAATGCCTGGCTGCGACGTTGGGGAGTCCGGTGTCGGGAACTCGTCATGGGGCCGTGGGCCGAGCGCTCGCACACCTATGACATCGGGCAATTCAAAGGCCAGGTGTACCGTGACTCCGCGGCGACCATCTTCGTCGAAAGCTGCCCAGCACAGACTCGAGTGATTGCCGATGTCAGCGGGAAGCGCGTGATCTGTCCCGCGAAGGGAGAAATTCACCATTGATCGTCCTGGAATCCAAGGAACTCGTCATCCTCACGCCGCCGCACACCGCCAGTCGTCATCTCCACATGGCCTTGTGCTGCCCGCCGCACAACGGTCGCTGGATCTGCGGTCCGAATCCAGCGGGTTTCTGCGATCACCACTTGGTCGACGTGCCCAGCGAATGGAAGCATTATCGTCGGGTACTGGTAGTGCGGAATCCCCTGACGCGACTGGTCGGCTTGTGGTTGCATTACTCGTGGGCCGCCAAGCAACCGGAGCAGCCCATGCTGCGACGCGATCTGACCTGGCCACAGTTCGTGCTGGCCTGCGCCGAAGACCACCCCGGCATGCTCCGATGGTTCTACCGCTGGACGATCACGAGGCTCATTGAACCCGTCGATCGGCTGGACGGGACGATCCGGTACGAACGGCTCGCGGATGACCTGCGGTCGGTGCTGGAGGTGGATGTTGATCTGTCGGCCGCCTACCACGATCCCATCGATCCTGCTGAGTGGTACGGCGACGATCGCATCCGCGACCTGGCCACCGCGTGGGGGCAGGCGGATCGGTTGAGGTTTGGGTACTGACCCGCCATCCGACCTTGGGATCTTCCGCGACGGTCGCCCTCTTGTGACCTGGCAGACTCTTCTCCCCAGGAGCACTCCCATGTCCATTCCCCGTACCGGCGACCGCATCCGGCTTCTTGCCATGCCGGATGATCCCAATCCTGTCCCCGCTGGAGGCACCGGCACCGTCACGTTCGTTCGAGAGTGCGGCACCGGCCCACATGCGTGGATCCAAGTTGGCGTCGACTGGGACAACGGACGGAAGTTGATGCTGAGTGTGCCGCCGGATGAGTGGGAGTTCCTCGCAGGTAGCACGGACGTCGGCAGAGTCTGTTAGCGGCTCGGTGACTCCGAGCCAGCTTGATTGAGCATAAGAGGCCGAAGGCCGATCTTCACGTAGGGGTTTGCCGGGATCGGTTCTCGAGGCCGGTCGTTACTGGGATCATGCCAGCTCAAGCCTCGGCGGAAAGTGAAAGTCACACCGCAGTCGGGTAGGGCCTTCATGATTCTCAGTACTGCGCGATCCGAGAGGTACGTCCACCGAGCATCAAGGGATTTCAGGTTGGTCAATCGCACCAGTGTTTCGACGCTCTCATCGGTTATGGCCGTATTGTCAAGATTGAGGCATATCAGTTCCGGCATGTTCTCGAGACAGCAAAGATCTTCGTTCGTGACGTTGGTGTCTCTCAGGGTTACCATGACGACGGACGTGCCAAGAAGTTTCTTTTGCCATTCGGGATGGGGCTTCGTGCCTGTGGGAACGAATGTGTTCGTTGGCACATGTTGGTCGTCGTACTGAATCGTGCCGCCAACTGCATGAATAACTTGGGCCGACTGGTCGCGTTTGCGAACCCGCTCCATGTGGTTGCCGATGAACAGGCCGCATACGGCGATCACAACGAGCAGCGTCCTGAGCGAGAACTGGAATCGGCGTCGCCTGCGCGGGGGATGTACGTTGGATTGCTCTGGGACCATAGCTCGTTGCCTCACTTGACCGGTGGCGAGCGTAGTACTCGCCACGCGCGCTGCTTATGTCGGGCTTGACTTTTCACCTGTGATGGTCACCATTCCCCGGTACCCGTCCACTCGGATCAACTGGCCGGTCCTAATGATCCGCGTAGCCGACCGGACGTTGACGACCGCCGGAAGGCCATACTCGCGGGCCAGCACGCTGCCGTGGCTCAGTTGACCGCCGAGTTCCATGACGATCGCCGAAGCCGGCAGGAACTGAGGCGTCCAGCCGGGGTCGCTAAACGGCGCGACGAGAATTTCGCCGGGCAGTACGTGCTCTTCCCCGTCAGCTCGCAGAATGACATGTGCTCGACCCGTGACGACGCCCGGGCTCACCGCCAAACCCCGAAGAATAGTCGTTGTCTCATCCACCGTCTCCGGGGGGGAGTTGTCCGGATCGAATTTTCCCACGACGACTGGCGGCGGAGTAAGACCCCGGTTGTACGCATAAGTAGCTTTCCGTGCGGCAATTGTGGCCCCTATGTCGAACCCTTCGCAGCCCGCCAGGACCTGACTCAACTCCGCCACCTCCAGAAAGAAGACATCATCCGCCTCGGATAACGTGCCGCGTTCGGTCAAGCGTCGTCCTGACTCGAGCAGTGCCCAGCGAATGGGGACTATCATGCGTATCCCGTCGCTCTTGCAGTTCTCACGCGCCGCGAGACCGCGCCGGCCCTTGTGCACCAGGAAGTCGACAAGCCATCGCTTCAGCGGATTTCGGAGACGCTTTCGACATTCGGCAAAGAGTTCCTGCCGTTGGCGCAACTTCTCTTCCTGAGACTTCAGCGGATCGTTGTCCTCACTCATCCGCAGATACCCGCGCACCAGATTCAAGATGTAGTCGGGTTTCTCCAGCCACCGTGGATTATGAACATCCATCTCACCTTGCGCGTGGTGGCCGTGCCGCGTCATAAACGTTTCCCAGCTTGTGAGGAATTCACGACCGTTTGGCGTACGCTCCAGTTGCTCTCGGGCGGACGCAAAACCGTCCGCCTCGTGCAGGACACGCGCGACGGCTGGTTCCTTGCGAGCCCATTCGGCCAAACGCCACAGGTCCAGGGCTGATTCGGCCGAATCCATGCCGCCAGCGCCGGATAGCAGTCGGTTCGCCAATGTTCCGTCTTGGTCGTCGAGCCATCTGCGGCACAGACGGAAAACCGCCACTGCACACCCGAGGCCAGTTCCAATGCATCCCAGAGCCGCGGCGGCGACCGCTGGGTTGCCAACTCCGCTGCAGATCTGCTCGCGATAGCTGGGGATAAACGCCGCGAGTTGCTCATCGGACATTGTGGAGGTATCGACCTGAGTTAGCTCGTCCGCACGTTGTCGCCACTGCGCCACGAACGCGCCGGCACGCCGTTCCGTCGCATGAAACAAGACCCGCACTATAAACGCTGACAGGCGAGGAAGCCGCCGCCATTTCCTGATTTGTTGAGCGTGCGAGGATCTCGCTGGACTTGCGTTTGCCGGTGGTGCCTGCCGGCCGCCAAACGATTCCGTCAGTTCTAGCGAACTCGGCCCTGGCAGACTGCGCAGTACCTCGTCGGTCTTCTTGACGTTCATGTAGACTCGCCCCGCCACCAGCCCCAACCAGCGATTGGTTTGGAGATCAACTCCCACGTGCCTGAGGATCGGGTCGAACAGACCCTGCAGAGTGGTACTCAAGACGGACCAGCTCATGGGAGTGACCACGTCTGGGAGGACTTCGCCCGTGCCGACATTGCTCCAAACGTCCGGCTCCTGTTGGGTGTTCGTGGGCAGGAAGGTAATGGGACGCGATTGCAGCAGGAACATACGGCCGCCGCTGCTTGCCCATTCGAGATCTTGCGGACAGCCAAAGAGACGCTCTGCCTGGCACGCCATTTTTCCAAGGTGTCGGGCGAGCGATTCGTGCAGGCACGGTTGATCCTGTCGTTCGGCGACGACTGCTTGTTGACGCACGCCGTCGGACGTGTCGGGCACGATCTCGATTGCCTTGCGACCGACGGAGCTCTCGATGACGTGAAGAGTTCGCTTGTCAAACACGATTCGATCCGGAGCGACCTTGCCCAACACCAAGGTCTCTCCCAACCCCCACGTCGCCTCAATGACGATTCGCCCACGATCCCCGGTGAGTGGATCAGCCGTGAACACAACTCCTGCGGCATCGGCAGGTACCATCTGCTGGACGGTGACCGCCATCGCAGCCGAGCGTTGGGGAATGCGGTTCCGCATTCGATAGAGAACTGCGCGGTCAGCGAAGAGCGAGATCCAGCAACGACGAACCGCCGCGAGCAAGGCGTCACGGCCGCGTACGTTCAAGAACGTGTCGTGCTGGCCAGCGCACGAAGCTTGCGGCTGGTCCTCGGCCGTCGCGCTCGAGCGAACGGCATAGGCCAGATCTGCCCCCAACGCCTGCCAGGCTGAGATTATCTGGTCCACGATATCTGCCGGAATGGGCACCTCCGCCAGATGTTGGCGTATCTGTGCTGCCGCAGCCTGCACCAGCTCGGAAGGCTCGAAAGCAAGCTCCTCCAGGCTGGCGTAAGACGATTCAAATTGTTGAACACTTTCCAGGAACCGGTCAAAGGCGGCTGTGCGAATGCAAAACCCGTCGGGTACGGGGAGACGACTTCGTACCATTCGCGCCAGATTCGCACTCTTGCCCCCTACGTCACGGGTACCGGCAGAATCCGCGTAGCGAAGCGGAATAACCAGCGGGATCGAGGTGATGTCTTTCATTTCAGATCCAGGCGTTTGTGGTCGGCCCGAGCGTGGGGCACGACGATTGCGCGATCGAACGCATAATCCAGTGTGACAATATCCGCAGCAGCATTGGCCATGCCCTCCTGGAAGGCGATCAGTATCTCCCGGCCGGTTTCCAAGTTGGCATCGACACCCAATTGCAGTGAAGTTTTCACTTCTCGGGCCCGCGATCCCGCAGGCGAATCAAAGGGGTCAGGGTGCGCCGGGATAAACCGGGTTGGAATAGGGAATGAAAGAGTCCTACGAAGAAGATGCAGCCCATCACTTCGGCCTCCAGCGGAGGGGCGACTGCGGCAACAACGTCGTCCTGAGCGTCCGTGCGGAGGGTCAAGCAGGCCAGCTATTGAGCTCCGAAATCACCACTCTCGCGAGCCGACCATGTCCTGACAAGGGGAAGGCCACATCGCGGGCGTCGCTAATGGCGAGACGCCAGCGGACGCGGCGGAGTCGAAGAACCTGAGCATGCCACAACATTCCAACCACGAGAACCGGGAGATCCCCTCGGTTTCCCAATGGACCTTTGCTTGGGAACGGTCCGCGAACGTCTCCGACGGCAAGGCGGACATGCACGCTGAGGGGAAGTCACATGGGTCCATAGTACCGACGACAACGGCGAACAACGGTGCGGCTGAAGCACCGGCGGAGTCGGACGAGGGAAGGGATCCAGCCAAGAGGAACGCCGAGCCAGCCGCCCTGTCCCGGACACCGGGCCGGAACCAGCGCAGGTCACGCGGTTTGCACGGCGTACGCGAAGCTGCCCGCAAGGACAGCGCGCTCAAGTTCACCGCCTTGCTGCACCACGTCAACGAAGACTGTCTTACCGAGGCCTTCTTCAATCTGAAGAAGACCGCGGCAGTCGGCGTGGACGGCGTGACCTGGCAGGAATATGAGCAAAACCTGGAGGCCAACATCGTTGACCTCCACGACCGCATTCACCGCGGGGCCTACCGAGCCTTGCCTTCTCGTCGTGCGTGGATCCCCAAGTCCGATGGCCGACAGCGGCCCCTGGGCATCGCCTCGCTGGAGGATAAGATCGTCCAGCAGGCCGTGTTGTGGGTCCTACAAAGCATCTACGAGCAAGACTTTCTCGGCTTCAGCTACGGCTTCCGCCCTGGTCGCAGTCAACATGACGCGCTCGATGCGCTGAGTGTGGCGATCACGAGCAAGAAGGTGAACTGGATTTTGGATGCGGATGTGGCGAGCTTCTTTGATGCGATCGACCATGATTGGTTGATCAAGTTTTTGGAGCTCCGTATCGGCGATCGACGCGTTCTTCGCCTGATCCGCAAGTGGCTTCACGCGGGGATCATGGAAGAAGGCCAATGGTCGGCCACGATGGTAGGCTCGCCGCAAGGCGCGGTGATTTCACCGCTCCTGGCGAATGTGTGCCTGCATTACGTGTTCGACCTGTGGATCACCTGGTGGCGGCGACACCATTGCCGCCACGATGTAGTGGTCGTACGTTACGCGGACGACTTCGTGATAGGCTTCGAGAGTCAGACGGAAGCCACAGCGTGTCTGGAGGCACTCCGGGAGCGCTTCGCCAAGTTCGGTCTCCGCCTTCACGAAGGCAAAACGCGCCTGATCGAGTTCGGTCGTTTTGCGATCGAGCGACGCCAGGCACGTGGTATGGGACGACCCGAGACGTTCGACTTTCTTGGTTTCACCCACAAGTGTGCCAAGACGCGGACGCACGGTTGGTTCACCGTTCATCGTCATAGCATGGCGAAGCGGATGCGTGCGACACTGCAAGCGATCAAGCTGCAACTACGTAAGCGGATGCATCAGGGGTTGGGAGAAACGGCCCGCTGGCTTCGACGTGTTGTGCAAGGCTGGCTGAACTATCACGCCGTGCCGCACAACAGTCACCGGACTGGTCGTTTCGTGGACGAGGTGACTCGTCTCTGGCTCCAGACGCTTCGCCGCCGTAGCCAGCGCGGTCGTTCCGGGTGGACGTGGGAACGCATGCAACGCTTGGTGCGACGTCATTTACCTCGTCCCCGCATCCTGCATCCCTATCCTGACCAGCGGTTTCGCGTTCGATTCGAGGCAAGAACCGTATGAGGTAGCTCTTCATGTACGGATCTGTGCGGGGGGTGGCCCGCAACGGCCATCCCTACCGCGATCCTCTTTGTTTTAGCGCACGTCTCTGGTAGACGCCTGTTTTTTGCTGCCAGGCACGGGAAATCACGATGCCACGACCATCTCGCGCCAACGAAGCAGGCGGATTCTATCATGCCCTCAGTCGGGGGAATCTGCGAGTTGAGATCTTCCACAAGGACGAGGACTTGGCGGTCTTTGAGAGAATTCTGCACGAAGGGCTTCAGCGGCACCAGGTCCAGCTATTCATTTATCAACTCATGCAACTGGGTGGAGCGGGTCAATGCACCGCTCACCGACGCGGAATTGACCGCAGTCCGGCAATGTGTTCAGCGTGGTCGGCCATTCGGAGAAGAGGGGTGGGTGAAGTCAATCGTGCGCAGACTCGGTCTGGAATCCACCATGCGTCCGCGTGGCCGTCAGAGAGCCCGACCTGTGCCCGAAGATCACAACAAAGAGGCCTGACCCCTTTGATCGCCCCTCGACGCCAGTGGAATCGGCGTTGAACGGCGGCTTGGTCACGTCAATGAAACCGGTGCGCAACAGCGTCTGCTCCGGCATCGCGTTCAACGGAGGGATGTCGTCCACGTTGAGGCCCAGCGGGTCGTTCGCGGTGAAAGGCGCATCGGCGGCGCGCAGCGCGGCCAGCGGCGCGAGCAGCAGGGCGGCGAGGAGGGTGAGGGTGGATTTCATGTCGTTTTGCATCCAATCACAAAGATGCTGCGGATGGGAAGTAGTTTCAGCTTAAAGCGTGTGACCGGCTCGCCGTTGTCGTTGGCAGGTGCGGCTTCCACGGCGCGGATGCTGCCGGTGTGGGGGTCCCAGTATTCGAGCCGCAACTTGCCGCGCAACTGGACGTCGGCGGAGACATCGAGACTACTGGCGTTGGCGAAGAAATAGACTTCCGTACCGGCAATGTTGCGGTGCAGATAGGCAAACGCGCGGTTGCCGCCCTCGTAAGTGTCGGGATTGTTCTTCACTTGGTCACCGTATCTTTGTAGCGCGTTGCGGCTGATGCGCGGAATTTCGGTCGCATGCGTCAGGCGCACGTCGGGCGCGAAGCCAAATCCATCGAGAGCTTGCAGCAAGGTCTTCTCGTCCGGCTTCGGCACAAAAACTCCCTTGCCGCCCGGACCGAACATCTCCCGCGTGAGTCTTTGGACTTCGGCATCGCGGCCAAATTCCACGGACTGTTCCGGCAGGCAAGTCGTGGCAATGACATGTCCGCCGCCGGCGAGGAAGTCGCGGGCCTTTTGCAGGTTACCGACGCGAATGGTGCGGCACGCCGGCAGGATCAACACCCGGTAACGTTCCCAGTTGTTGGCGTTGGCGAGGACAAATTCGCGCCCCTCGACGCGGCACCGCTCGTCCACTGTTCCGGGATGCAGGAAGGTGAAGTCGCGGCGCAGTTCGCCGGTCAGCAGACGCGAGAGTTCGTAGTAGTCCGTGCCGGGAATCGGGTCCGCGCCGTGCGTGGGCGGCATCGAACCAACACGGTACCGGGCCGCCAGATCGTCAATCGGGTACAACACGCCGATGTCGGCACTGTGTCGTCCGGCGCGCAACAGTGTTTCGCAACGGGCAGCCCATTGGTTGTAGCGCGGCAATTCGGGGCCGATGGCGGGATTGCGCCAGGAGATTTCCGGCTGGATTCGCACCTTGGCGGAGTCCCACCACGAGCCGTGGGGCAGGAGGTAGTTGATGCCGCGCGCATACATCTCCATGCCGGCGCGATAGAGCATGTTCGAGTCGTTCGGCAACTGCTGGCGGAAGTTGCCGTAGATTTCGCAGACAACGGTGGAGCGGTCGTAGTTGTACGCAGCCGAGGCGGGAACCTTAAAACCATCAATGCCGTTATCGAGACAACGGATGTAGTCAATCAGCGGCGCGCCCTGATGCTTGTACCAGAGGATCGCGTCGCCGGCGGTCTGGAGCGGGTTCGCACGGTAGGCGGAGGCGGGATGACCGGCACAGACCATGTTGTATTTGTCACACCACACCTGCACAGCGCGTTGGTAGCCTTCGGCGAGCAACTCATTGCGGAGTCCGTAGAGGCTGGCGCGCGCCGCGGCGGTGTCGGAACCGATGTCCTCCCAGAGCGCGGGATAAAGCGCTTCCGGCGATCGGCCAAAACGCGCTTGGAACTTCTCATTGAACAACGGAGACCAGATCAGGCAATCGGGAACGTGGTAGGTCGAGAGGTCGTCATAGAACGTCATGCGGATGGTCGAGCCGAAGTGCGCGGGAAACGTCTGGGCGAAGCGGTCGTAGGTCAGGGAAAAGAATTTCTGCATCGCCTGCGGATCGAGGTAGTCCACGAAGCGCCGCGCTTTCGCGATCGCGCAGACGAACGCCTGCACCTCCCAGCGACCGGCGGGGGCGGCCCAACGGATGGCACCGGTGGCATCGCGCTTTGCCGCCGCCGTCACCACGCGCCGCTCGCCGTTGTCGAGGTTCTTGGCGACGACGCTCATCACTGCGCCCGACGACACCGCAACGACGGCCTCGGCCGGGCCTTGCACGGTCGCGACCGAGCGCGCGAGATACTTCAGCAGATCGTTCGGATAAAGCTCCGCCATCTGCTTGCCAGCCGTACCGGAAGGGAAATCGCAGTCGTCGTAAAAGACGACCGTCATACCGAGTTCCTTCGCCGTGTCGAGGATGCAGCCGTACATCTCGAAATACTCGTCCGTGAGATAGGCTGGTTCCGTCGCCGTTCCTTTGCGGAACATCGTCAGCGGGGCAACGCCACCGAAACCGTCCCGTTCGCGGAGATTAAGCAACTGCTCGCGGATTTGTTCTTTCGACAACTTGCCGTTGAGCCACCAAAGCGTCGTCGTACCGGCACTTTTGGGCGGATCCACAAAGCGTCGGCGCAATGTCTCGATTTCTATTTTACCGGCATCAACCGCACGCACCGTGGTGACCGGCACCAACAGCAGGGCGGTGAGGAGCGTGAGGGTGTGTTTCATGGTTGTTCCTTTCGTTGTCATTTGATCCGTCAGTTCCAAGTCTTGGAAGTCTCCGCACCGCGGCTTTCCGATGATCGGAAAACTAAAATTCCTCATTGCGGTCTTCCGTCCTTTGCCTGTCCGCCGCCTTTGACGAGCGCGCTGCATTGCCTGGCAAACCGGCGGCCAAGGAGCGCGCAGCCCGCTCCCGTAAAATGATATTGGTTTTGCACGACGCCGTTGATCTCCTTGTCATTCAGGTCGTCCGTATCCACCCAGGCGGCGTGTGGATCGCTGGAAGCGATGTCCATGTGCGCCTGACGAACCTTCTGCCAGGACTCATGTTTCCCCTCGCCCCAGTCATTGAGGCGTCCGATGACGACATTCATGTCGGGCCGTTTCAGGTCACGCCGCAGATTGGCGATCAGTTGCTTCAAAGCGTCGGCGTAGGGGGCGTCGAGTTTGTCCTTCCCGTCCTGCTCGCCCTGCATCCAGCAGAACGAGACCGATGCTGGCGCGGCGCGGCCCTCGGTCAACTTCCGATACTCGACGAGGATAGGTTCGTAGTAGAGTGTGCCGGGTGTCGGGTCATTGGCTCGCACCGCCTTCACGTCCATGCCATGACGTGCGGCGATGTCGTTCCATTCCGCGACCCACAGCCGGATCGGCGCGCCACCCTTGGCGACTTTGAAATAGAGCACGTCAGCGCCGGCGAACCGCTCCTTCGCCTCCGCTTCAAACCCTTTCTTTGGGTCCACCCCGTTCATGGTCTGGCCGGAAAGAATGATGACATGAAACGGTTTTGCTGTCGTGGCCGGGACATCGGCAGCGGGCAACGAAGCCAGCGGCGCGAGCAGCAGGACGGTGAGGAGTGCGAGGATGCGTTTCATGGCGACGGAGCTGTGCGAGGTTTGGTCTGCAAGTCCCGAAGCCGGGCCTTTAGTCGCGCGGCGACTTCGGGATGTTCGCGAACTACGTTGTGCGATTGGGAGGGATCGCTCCCGAGATCGTAGAGCTGTTCGAGCGGGGCGTCGGGCTTGATCCGGCCGTCTTCGATGTCGTTGTTTTTCTCGCCGGTGAACTTCAGCGCGGCAGGGCCACCGAGCGTGTGATCGCCGGGTTTTGTGCCGGTGAATCCGCCGCCTCCCTGTGCACCAATGTAAACCCAGCGGCCTTCGCGCAAGGCAAGGTTTTGTTTCTTGTTCGGCGCGAGCACGACATGATCGCGGATCGGTTGGTCGGGCCGGCCAAGCAGCGCCGGCAGGATGTTGAAACTGTCCGGGCCATCGGCTGCCGTGAGTTTGCCGGCGGTCAGCAAGGCAACGGTGGCCAGCAGGTCCACGTGGCAGATGAGTTGATCGGACGTGGAGCCGGCCTCGATCTTGCCCGGCCAGCGCGCGATGAACGGAACGCGCTGACCGCCCTCCCAGGAATCGAACTTGAAGCCGAGCAAGTTGCCGTTGAGCCGGTGCCCAGCCTGCCACGCGTCCTGCCCGCCTTGGTTCAACATGCCGCCGTTGTCGCTGGTGAGAATGACCAGCGTGTTGTCGCGCAGCTTGAGTTCGTCGAGCGTGCGCAGCAGTTCGCCCACCATCCAGTCGAACTCGTGGATGTAGTCACCGTAGCGTCCGCACTCGCTCGTGCCCTTGAAGCGTGGCGCGGGCGTAAAGGGATGATGAATATGCGGCGTGGCGAAATAGAGGAAGAAGGGCTTGTCGTGCTGCTGCCGAATCCACGCGGTGGCCTTTTCGACCAGCGTGGCCCCCAATGCTTCGTCGCGGTAAAGAGCGTGCGCCGCTTTGCCGCCGGAGATGGCCGGCCGCATCATCTTTTCAGGAAACGCCTGCGTTGGCGGCGTGCCGCCATACACCAGCGGATCGCGGACCGGGAGCGACCGGATACATCACGGCGACGTCGCACTGATGCACGCCCTGGCTCATCAAGTACGACAGGCGTTCAAAGTACTTCAGGAACGTGCCCATGTGTTCCCAGTACGGCATGCGGAAGTGGTAGCATGGCGGCGCCCATTCCCAGAAGCTGCCGTGGGTCGTGTAGTACAGGCCGTGCAGGTTCAGCAGATTGCAGCCGTACAGGTAGTTCTCGCGCGTGGCGAACATCAGGTTCTCGGGCGTGGCCCCCCAGCCCAGGCTGTGATAGCCTTCCAGCCACACGCGCGGCCGCTTGTAGAGATGGGCGATGGAACTGGAGACCTTACCCTTAATCAGATCCGCGTGTCCGCCCGGAGTGTCGTGGCCGGGGGCCGTGTACCAGCGGACGCAACTGAAGTAGTCGCCGAACTCCATCGGATTCCGGCCGCGGCTGCCTTGGTCGCAGCCGTAGATCTTGCCGCGGCTCCAGTGCCACTGGAAGATCGGGATGAAGTACCGTTCCTGCGCCAGTTGCATCTTCACGTCCATGAAGTCGAGCCGATATTTTACAGTTTTGGGGCCGACGTCCTGGAACATGGCGGGCAGGGCTTCGAACAGATCGTAGCCTTTGCGGCGTTTGAATTGCTCGGCCAAGTCGTCGGCCCACACGCGGTCGCCGACGCCGAAGTGCAATTCATCATGGAAGAAGTAGTTCAGCCCGGCGGCGGATTGCCCCGGGGCATTGTCCTGGAACGGCTGGAAGAACTTCTCGACGACGCGGCGGCCCGCCAGTGGGTGGATCGGGTTAAGCGTGCCGGGTTTGCGCGAGGCGGCGAGAATCCAGACTTCCCACGCGCCTTCCGTCGGCGTCCACTCCAGTCGCTGCTCGCGAATTCGGCCGGTCAAGTCCTGGCTGCCTGGCCCGAAGCCTTTCGTGCCGGTCGGATAAGCCCGCACGGCGACGGTGTCGGCAGGCAGGTCGCAGGCGAACGGCTTCCCGGCGGCGACTCGCTGCTTACGAGCAACGGCGATTTCGCGGCCTTGGATTTCAGCTTCGCCGTAGATCGTGCTGCTGATCAGACTCTTTCCATTTGGCCAGTCGAGCGTGTAGCCGCTGAGCCCGATCCCCATCCCGCGTTTGCCGCATTCACTGGCGACGAACTTCCACATCTCCCACCACGGGCCGGTGAAGATTTCCGGCTTGTTGGCGTAGGTCGGCCAGCCGGACGAGTCTTCGTGAGCGTAGTTGACCTGCATCCCGGAGATGCCCTTTTTGTGCAACTCCTCGATCTGCCAGGCTAGGCGTTCTTTGTCGAGCGGATCACCGGTCCACCACCAGAACGGCACTTCGCCGTAGCCCGGCGGCGGATTCTGGAATCCGGGCAGCGCGTCCAGGTTCGGATCGCGCGACGGAAAGCCGGGCGCGTCCGCGGGCGGTGCGGGCAGAGTTTGAACCGCAGCTTGGGCATCCAAGTCAGCGGCCTGGACCGCGACCAGCGGCCCAACCGCCAACAGCAGCATGGCGATGGTTTGAAAGGTCGTTTTCATATTCTTGCCATCCGTCTCGTCGCACAAAGGAAACTGTCTGGCCATCAGCGTAGCAGTCGCCGACCGAATGAGAAGGGGAGTGACGGCTGGCGAAACGTGTAGGCGAACGGTTTGCGGCAGAAGTGAAAACGACGGAAGCCTGACTCGCAAGCGAAGACGCCTTCGCTTGCGTGCCAGGCTTCAGGAAGTAGCCGATTGCTGAGCAACGCCTTCCGTTTTACCGCGGTCCGCCTTGGCCGCGGCCTTGACCGCGACGACCGGCTCCCGAGGCGGGCAGCGGCGGTGCCTGGTCTTGGCTGGCGGCGAAGGGGCAGTTCCCGCACTGGCCCTGGCAGCCCTGGCCCGCCGGGCAATTCGGACAACCGAGGCACCCCGGGCAGCCGAGGCATGCCGGGCCTTGCCCCATCCCGGCCCCCTGGCCTCGACCGCGGCCTTGGCCCATGCCCGCGTTCGGGCCGGCCTTGGGACCGGGTCCCATGCCCATTCCCATCCCACGGCCTTGACCGGCACCCTGTCCGCGTCCGGCCCCAGGCCCCATACCCATCCCCATGCCGCACGGTCCCTTGCCGTCCCCGCCCCACGGGCAACCGCCCGCTTGTTTCCCTTGCGGTGCGCCGGCCCACAACTGAGCGCGGAGGGCAGCCAACTGGTCGTTCAATTTCTTGATTTTGGCTTGGTCCGGGCGACGGGCCTTTTGCGCTTCGCTCAGGGCCGACATCGTCTGATGGATTTCCGTCCGCAGTTGGGGCATCTTAGCCGCGTCGGTTTGGGCGGCTCCCGGCGGCTGGGCCGGCTTGGCAGCGGGCTGAGCCGCGACGGGAGAACAAATCAGCCCCAGCAGGGCCGACGACAACAGAGCGATCAATGCCGTTCTCATGGGAATGCTCCTCACTTCGAAAAAGTTGTACGGAAACAACCAGCCGAAAAAGCACTTGCAGCCCACCATAGGCTGAACCGATTTCGCGGTGCCGTCCGTTGTGGTAGGGTAAATGCAACTGGCGTGCCAACGACAGGGATGCCGTTTTGCCCGTGCTGAACGATGACACTGCGCAAGACTTGCGCGCTGGACTAGCCGAACGTTAGCAACAATTGCAGCCATGTATGGAAAACCATTTGTCCGCGAAAGCTGAGTTCCTGAAGCCCCGCCCTCAGGGACTGGTCCGCGTCGTGAAGGTCGGCGGCAGTCTGTTCGACTACGGCGACCTGGTGGCGGCGTTGCGGGCTTGGCTGGCGGAGCAGTCGCCGGCCGTGAACGTGTTGCTGGCCGGAGGCGGCCCGTGGGCGGAATCCGTCCGCGAGGCCGACGCACGGTGGGGGCTGGGCGAAGAAACTTCGCACTGGTTATGCATCGAAGCGATGCGGGTCACGGCCCGGCTGCTGGTGGCCTTGCTGCCGGAGTCGCCGCTGGTCACGACGTTGGCGGAACTGCGCGACAGCTTGGCGCGTCAGGCCTCGGCCGCGTCCTTCGTGTTTTGCCCGAGCGACTTCCTGCGGCGCGACGAGTCGGCCGTCCCCGGCGTTCCGCTGCCGGCCAACTGGAGCGTCACGTCGGACTCAATTGCCGCACGGTTGGCGCAGGCGTTGGGAGCGTGCGAACTGGTGCTGTTGAAGTCCGCCGATCCGCCAGCGGAAGGATGCACCGGCTACGTGGACGCATGGTTTGCCACGGCGTCGCGCGGCGTGACGGCGGTGCGAATCGTGAACCTTCGGAAAGTTGTACAATACTCACTTCGGGTTGAATGATATTACACCAAAGAATGCATCCAAAACAAAATAAAAAAAACTTGGCAAGCTTGCTTGACAAGTCGCGGCGACTCGCCACAATGTCACCTTCACTGAGACTTAAAGGAACTTCGCGATCTCTAACGCCGGACGTGATTCGGTGCTTGAATAAGCTGGACCCTTCTGGTTCGGGCGATGAAGAAAATGACGCTTGGCGTTTGCGCTGATGGAATGCGCTAATGATAGGAATTTTAATCCTCGGCGGTTGACGACTGCAAGACAGGCCCCTTGCTTGAGTGTACGCCAGCTGCCTTGAATTGGTGGAATTCGCAGGTGTTCGGGTGGCCCGTTCGGGGAGTCGTGGCTGCACCAGGCCTCGCATGCGAAACCGTATCGGGGAAACGGAATGAGTGAGAGAATTCAGGCCGGCGTCACACTGGTCATGGGACATTCGTTCATTCGTCATTCGCTGGTCATTCCCTCGGCGCTTGCGGCGGAAATGCGAGGTCTGCCGTGTGAGGGCCCTGCGCAAATCAGCTGTGTGAGCCCAATACACGCGTGCCACTTGTGGAAAACTGGATCAGGCGACTGGCGTCGTCGCGGCGCGCAGCAGATGCGGGCCGGCGCATCGCAGTTTGCGAAAGGAACGCTGCAGATGCACCAGTCGGGCAGCAGGCGAGAACTGCCAAGGTCCATGGACCGAGAGGAATTGACTACAGGAATTCCGGATCAAGAACCAACTGCAACTCCCGCGGTTGGTCCTCGTCGGGCTCGGCCGGCATGGGCGGAGCGCGGGAATGAGCCAGCGTACGCAACGGGCCTTCCCACAGACCACAGTGCCGCAGGATCCGCTCAATCACATCCTGCTGCCGACGCTCGATAAAGCTGACGATCTTCATCGCGCCGCCACATTGGGGACACGCGAGTGGATCGACTTCCCAGACCCGGCGGATCAACCTGGCCCACGTGGACACGCTGCCGGCACGCGGGCCGGCCGCCGTCGACTTCCGCGCGTTCACGGCAGAGCGATCGATCCGGATTTCCCCCGAGTTCAACTCATCGTCCGAGGTGGTGTCCGAGGCCGACTTGGCGCGCAGGCCGCGGCGGCGGTGGGAGTACCAGCCGTAGTACCGCACCAGATGTTCGCCCTTATCGGGGATGTGTTGCGTGACTTCGGCCAGGAAGTCCAAGGCGCTGAAGACCTGGAAGTTGCGGCGCGGGCCACCCCGCAGGTCGGCACTGGCCGGACCGGGAAAGCGACCGCAGTGATCTTTTTCGGCGTGGTAGATCACCGAACCGTCGTCCGTCAGGCGAACGACGCGGGCCAAGCTGAAGGGACAGCGCAGGATGTACTCAGCCAGTCGTTCCAGCCCCGCCGTGTCTCCCGGCGACAAGTAGACGCTGTTGTCCACGCTGAAGCCCGAGTGGGGCCAGGACCGCATCTGATCGACCGTCTGCTGGTCGATCTTGCCGGCTGCCACGAGCAACTCGAAGACCTTGGTTTGCCACGTCGCCAACAACCAATCGGTGTGGGTCTTCGGCAGGCAGAGAAAGGTGCCGTCGGGGGCGAACGCGCCGTCGGTGGCGATCGCGTGGATGTGCGGGTGGAAATGAGCCAGTTCCCCAAAGGTCTGAATGCCGCCGATCATGCCTGGCACCACGTCCTCGCGCCGCAGCACGTCACGGTAGACGTCGACCACGGTTTCCCAGGCGGCCCGGGCCAGTTCGCCCAGCAGGCGGCGGTCGTAACGGAAGTACAGGCGGAGCCGTTTGGGAATGGTGAAGACCAACTGGCGGTGTGGTACCGCCTGGCAGATGGTCTGGGCGATCGTTTCCGCCGCGAGCAATGTCCGTTTCTGATGGCAACTGGGACACAAGCAGCGTGTACGACAGGAGAAGGGGACGAACATCTCGTGCCGGCAGTCCGGACAGCGGACCCGTGCGAAGCCGAAGTGCAAGTCGCCGCAGCGAAGAAAGGCGCGTGCCGCGTCGCCGATGACGCTACGCCAGGGACCGTATCGCGCGGCATACCGGTCTTCGTAGCACTGTTCGAACTGCGGCAGGAACCGCTCGATCACCTGGTAGAGCGGCGAGGCGCGCGGCTGGCGCGGACGGTAGATGTGTGAGGTCTTTGAGGTTGCCGGTTGGGTCACGCGAATCGACTCCCCGGAGAAATCGCCTGCCCGCGTCGGCGATCCGCACCGCGGGCCAGGGTTCCCCAGGAAGTGAATCACGAAATCCGCGCGCCAGCCCTCACGCGGCGAGCCGAAGAGGGTCCTTAGATGCGCACGAGGGCCAGTGTGCGCCGTCCGTTTCCGTCTGGTTGGGGTACTTCACAGCCGTCACGAGCTGGGCCGAACGATTCGTGCTGTGTCAATCGAGACAAACCAGCCGCATGGGAGCAAGTTGCGAAAGGGTTGCGACCGATTGAGCGCTCGCAACTCCCCCATAACCCCGGGCGGCGCGAGACTGTGAGAGTGGCGAGAGTTTGGAGCAAGAATGGGGTTGAGTGGCGGCGGCGACTACGTGGGGGTGTGTCGCGCGCGAACGGCGGACCGAGAGCGCGAGCTAGAGCCCCTCGTCGCAACTTGTTGCCACATCTGGCCCTGGAACGCGAAAAGGCCGACGACTCTCGGCGTCAGCCTTTCACATAACCCCACGGTCTGGCGATTTCGAAACGGGGGTTTCAAGTTGAGGGAACGGGACTCGAACCGGTGACTGCGAGGTTATGGACCAGCCGTCGGATCAGGAAATGTGCATTGACGGCAGCACACAAATCGACGTGGATTCCCTAGGAAGCTCGCCTACGTGGCTGTTGGAATCCTCTCGACTGTGAACGTGTCGTCAACCGCGTACCATTTCGATCGCAGGTGGCAGACTCGGGAATCGATCGGCTGCAAGTAGACGAGGGAATCACGGTACGCTACTGCCTGCGTCTTTTGGCCGACGCCTCGGAGACCGCAGGGAATCCTGGCAGCTAGACGCCTGGGCTGCCAACCGCCGAACCACTCGCCCTCCATCGCGATCTCACGTGGCCACAGTTCGTGCTGGCCTGCGCCGAAGACCATCCTGGCATGCTCCGATGGTTCTATCGGTGGACAATTACCAGGCTCATTGAACCCGTCGATCGTCTGGACGGGACAATTCGGTACGAGCGGCTCGTGGATGACCTGCAGTCGGTGCTCGAGACTGATGTGGATCTGTCGGCCGCATACCACAATCCGGTCGACCTGGCCGAGTGGTACGGCGACGATCGCATTCGCGACCTGGCCAACGCGTGGGGGCAGGCGGATCGGTTGCGGTTGTGGATGTCTAGAGATGATTACGAAAAGGGGGCGGGGTTCGAGAGTCAAGTTACCTGGGCGGGGTAAAGGGTGGGATACGGGGCGAGGTCCATTTCGGCCAAGCAAAGCAAGATCCCTGCGGGGTATTACGGTCAGTCAAAGTTCGACGCCGCAGCCAGTACGGATGATGAAAGTAGCCGAGACTGGCCGACGCCGGGACAAATGTGCCGGCGATTGCGCGAATCCACTGTTCCATTTTCATCGTCATTGCCTCGCTAAGTCGGCTTCTCCGTTTCGTGGCGGCAGACAGCGGCCGCGTCCTCCTGGTCCATCGTCGACTGCGGCAGGCCGTGGCCGGGCTGGTTGGCATAGAGGAGCCAATACACCACGGGGATCACGAACAGCGTGAACAGGGTCGAAGCGAACAGGCCGAAGATCAACGACCACGCCAGGCCGGAGAAGATCGGGTCGATGATGATCGGGACGGCACCCAACATGGCGGCGGCGGCGGTCAGCAGGATCGGCCGCAGTCGCACCACCCGGCTCTCCATGATCGCGTCGAACAGCGAGCGGCCGCGGGCCAGCGAAAGGTGAATGAAGTCCACCAGGATGATCGAGTCCCGCGTCACAATCCCCGCGAGGGCGATCATCCCGATCATGCCGGTGGCGGTGAAGTACACGGGGTCGAGGAACCCGCCCACGTCCTGGGCATTCAGGGCGTTGAGCAGCCAGAAGCCGGGCATCACGCCCAGAATTGTCAGGGGGATGGCCAGCATTACGACCACGGGGATGAGGAACGACCCCATCTGCGCCACGAGCAGCACGTAGATCGCGACCATCGCGGCGGCGAAGGCCAGTCCCAGGTCGCGGAAGACGTCCAGTGTGATCTTCCACTCGCCCTCGCCGGCAAAGTCCACCCTAAAACCGGGCGGCACGTTCCAGGACATGTGACTGCCGTTGGACAGGAACGTCCGCTTCTCAAGCGGCCGGGGAGTCCCTGCGCTAATCCAGCCGTTGCCTGGCCCGTGCTTGACGCCAGGGTCCGCGTCGGGCGGTATCACCCTGCCCCGGTCAGCCAGGATGTCCACCACGACGTCCGCCGGTGGGCGGCCGGCGGTTTCGGCGAACACATAGGCCACGCGCTGGAGGTTCTTGTGGTAGATCATTTGATCCACGCGGGCCTTTTCCCAGCGGCCCAACTCGGCCAGTGACACCAGTTGGCCTTGGCCGCCTTTGATCTGGACGCGGGCTAAGTCCGCCGCGCTGGTCCTCCGGTTCACCGGGATGCGCAGTTTGATCGGCAACGGATTCCGTTCAGTCTCGCTCCGCACCAAGCCTACGGTAGCTCCCTCCAGGAGCGCCCGAAGTGTGCCGGCGATCTGCTCGGTGGCGATGCCGTTGAGTGCCGCCTTCTCTTTGTCGGTTACGAAGGCCAGCTTCGGCTGGGCCGCCTCCCGCACATCGTCCACGTCCACGACACCCGGTTCCAGGGCCAAACGGGCCCGCACGGTGTCGGCGGCCAGCAACAAGTCCTCGTATCGGTGATCCGGCTGGCCGTACACTTCCGCCACGACGCTGGCGATCACGGGCGGGCCGGGCGGCGTTTCGACCAGCTTCATGCGGGCATGATGCTGATCGGCAATCGCCTGCAGCTCGTTTCGCATCCGCAGGCCGATGGCGTGGCTCTGCAATTCGCGGTTCTTCTTGCCCGCCAGGTTGATCCGCATTTCTGCCACATGATCGCCTCGCCGCAAGTAGTAGTGCCGTACCAGTCCGTTGAAATCCATCGGCGACGCCAGACCGACATAGCTGGTGTAGTCGGTGACTTCCGGGACCCCGGCGAGGTACGACTCAAACTCCCGGACGGCGGCATCGGAACGTTCGAGCGTCGCGCCCTCATCGAAATCCAGCACGAGCAGCAATTCATTCTTGTTGTCGAAAGGCAGCATCTTCAGCGGGACGCTGCGGACCGCCGCCAACCCCATCGCTCCGACGGTCAGCACCACCATGCCGAGCAGGAACGCCCAAGCGACCACGCGGGAATGTAGCAGCGGCGCCATCAGCGGGTAGAACACCTTGTACAGGCGCGACTGTTTGAGCGTCTCCAAATCCTGCTCGTGCTCCGCATGGTCCCCGCCGCCGCCCGCGGCATATTTGCGCCGCAGTATGTGGTAAGCCATCCACGGCGTGATGGTGAAGGCCACGACCATCGACATGAGCATGGTCACGGGAACGTTCAGCGCCATGGGCCGCATGTACGGCCCCATCATCCCGGTGATGAAGAACATCGGCAGGAAACTGACGATTACCGCCAGCGTCGCCGTGATGAGCGGCGGACGAATCTCAGCCACGGCCTCCAAGACGATGCGTCGCGTGGCTTTCTTGCGCATGGCAAAGTGCCGCACGATGTTCTCGACGTCCACGATCGGATCGTCCACCAACAGGCCCAGGGACAAGATCAAGGCGAACAGCGTAACGCGGTTGATCGTGAACCCGAGCATCAGATTGACGGCCAGCGTTAGGCCGAACACGACGGGCACCGCCACCGCTACGATCAGGGCCTCGCGCCAGCCCAAGCCCAAGGTCAGCAGGGCCACGACGATCAAAACCGCAACGGCCAGGCCCTCGACGAGCTCGTTCACTTTCTCGTTGGCGGTCAAGCCGTAGTTGCGCGTAAGGACCAGTTCCATGTCTGCGGGGACGATCGTGGCCCGCAGCGATTCGGCTTCGTGCAACACGGCGTTGGCCACCCAGACCGCGTTGGAACCTTTCTTCTTGGCGATGGCGATGGTGACGGCGGCCTGGGCGGAGGACTGCCCCTTGGCTGCTTCGCTGCCCGATGATTCTCCCAGCACCGTGCCGGGAAACGTCTCTTCTTTCGTGAACCCGCGCGCCGGTCCCCAGCCGTGGCGCACGTAATTGGCCACTTCTTCGGGGCCATCCTCGACCGTGGCGACGTCCTTCAGGAACACGGGGCTGCCCCCGAACACGCCCACGACCAGATCGCGCAGTTGCCGGGCATCGGCAAAGGCCTGTCCGGCCTCGACACGCAGGACCTGATCTCGGCTGCGGAAGTCCCCGGCGGTCTGCTGCACATTGGCGACTTGGATCGCCCGCTGCACTTCCAGCGGGGAGACCTGATGGGCTGCCATCCGGTCCGGGTCCAGCAGGACCTGTACCACGCGGGGTCGCCCGCCAACCACATAGGCCCGCGATACATCTTTGACTCCGGCCAGCCGCTGGGTAACTTCTTCGGCGACACGTCGCAAGGCGGTGTCGTCGGCCGTGGGACTGGTCAGCGTCAGCGTGACTACGGGGACGTCGTCGATCTCGACCGGCTTGACGACCCAGCCGCTCACGCCGGGTGGGACGAGGTCGACATTCTCGTCGAGTTTCTTATAGAGCTTGACCAGGCTCCGCTCGCGGTCCTCGCCCACGTAGTACCGTACCGTGATGATCGCCTGGTTCTCGCGGCTCATCGAGTAGACATACTCGACGCCGTCGATTTGATACAGCATCTTCTCCAGTGGCGTCGTGACCAACTGTTCGACTTCCGCCGCCGAGTGGCCGGGGAAGCTGACGTACACATCGGCCAAGGGCACGATGATCTGTGGGTCTTCCTCGCGCGGCGTCAGGCCCAAGGCCGTCAGCCCCACGGCGGTGGCCAACAGGATCAGAATCAGCGACAGGTTCGACTCCAAGAAGATCTTGACGATGCGATTCGTGAAGCCGTGCTCCGGCCCCAGTGGGCTGCCGTGCTGCTCACTCATGGGTCACCTCCGGGGCCGACCCCGGCGCGGGCAGCAGCGCCACCTGTTCGCCCTCTGTCAGTCCTGCCAGCACCTCAACCTCGTCGCCGAACGTGCGGCCCGTGCGGACGGACCGGCGGCGGGCGACGTCGCCTTCCACGACGTCGACTAATTCCAATTGCCCAATGCTCCGCACGGCGTGCCGAGGAATGACCAGCACTTCTTCGTCTTCCAACGGAATCAGGATGCGTCCGAACATGCCGCTATAGATCCCGGTTGGGCACGGCCCCGTCACCTTGACTTGAAAGGCCCGGCTGGCCGATTGGGCTTCCGGCACGATCTCGCTGATCGTCCCCGAGCATTGCTTGTTGAGGCCTTCGATGTGCACGTCAATCGTTTGGCCGACCTGGAGTTGCCGGGTCAGGGATTCGCGGACGCTGGCCACAAGCTGCATCCGCTTGGGATCAAAGAGGGTCACCAGCATCTGGCCCGGTGTGACCATGTCGCCGACGTCGACCTTCTTGTCCACGACGATTCCGTCCAAGGGCGAGCGGATGGTGGCCCACTCCAGCATCGCCTGGACTTCTTTCACGCTTTCCTGAGCATGGAGCAGATCGGCCTCGGCTGTCTGCAGGGCCGTCGTTGCTTTCTCGCACTCCTGTGCGCTGATCGCTGCGGACTTGCGAAGGCTGTCCGCGCGCTGCTTATCGTTGACGGCCTGGGCGCGGTTGACCTCGGCGCGGCCCACTGCGGCCTTAGCCTGCTGCAGTTTGGCCTGTAGGTCCTGGTCGTTCAAACGTACCAGGACTTCCCCGATCCTGACCTCCTGGCCGGCCTTCAGTTTGATCTCTTCGACGCGTGCCAGCAGCCGCGAGCCGATGCTCGTTTCGTGCACGGCCCGGATCGTCCCGACCGCCGATTCGGTGTGCGGCACTGGGACCAGGCGTACGGGCACGACCGGCCCGGCAGCCTTCGCGGACGGAGAGGCCGCGGACGGAGGGCCCGTCGGGACCTTCGGCGAGAACTTGCCGGCCAACCACAGCAGAAGCACAACCACGCCGGCCCCGAATCCCACCAGCATTGCCGCCTGACCGGCCCAGCGTAGCCATCTTTTCCAATTTTCGGTCGCAGCTTTCATAGGCCACCACGTTCCCAGGGGGTTGAACGACGACCCGTCAACAATGCAAAGCGAGTGCCGGAGGTCGGCGGGGCAATCTTGACCCTAAGCCGGCCGCAGGTCAAGATCGGCCTGAAGTCCGTCTACACGCGTTGGCACCGGAGTCGCTTGATCCGACTAATGACCGATGCGTTTCGTTTCGCGCAGCGTGAGCATGTCAAATTGGGAGGGCACAAATGAGGCGCGCAGCGTTCTTTGCCTGTGAAAGAATTGCGCACTAGCTGACGTCACCGGCAACCTTAGGCAGAACGCTTTAGCGGCCTTCGATGACACGGCGATAAACTTTCCTGCCGGATGATCTTGTTCTCGATTCAGGAGTCCCAAGATGAACGTCCAGTTGTTGTTTCCCATGCTGGTGTTGGTGTTGACGGTCCAGCCACAGACGTTGCGGGCCGACTCGGCCGATCAGGCGTTCGCCCACGGCGAGAAGCTGCTGGCCAAAGCCGACTTTGACGGCGCGCTGAAGGCGTTCGCTCAGGCGGCGAAAGCCGATCGCGCCAACTCCGAGTACCTGCAGCACTACGCGCTGGTGAATCAAATCGTCAATTCGCGCAAGCGGCTGGCAACCGAAAAGGATGCCGCACAGTGGGAGCAACTGGCTCGCGGGCTGCACGCGTTCTACATCGGCGAAGGGCTGTACGGCGAGGCGCTAGTGCTGGACCGGCAAGTCCACGAACGATTGAACACCGCCTCGTCCGCAGGGATCTTGGCCGAGACCCAACTGGCTTTGAATCGTCCGGCCGATGCGACGGATGTACTCACGGCTCTGGATGCCCAGAAGCACACGCCCGGCACCCGCGCGCTGCAAGGTTTGGCGCTGGCGCGACAAGGCAAGAAAGACGAGGCGCGCCAGATCGCTCACACGGTGAAGCTGGCAGCGGACAGTGGGCCCGGTTCGATCTATACGGCGGCGCGACTGCAGGCGGCGTTGGGCAACACGGACGAGGCGCTGGGGCTCTTGAAGCGTTGTTTCCAGGCGGTCGCACCGAGCCAACTGGATGGGTTCAAGAATCACGCCAAACGCAGTCCCGAGTTCAGCTCGCTGGTGACGACGGACGCGTTCGCCCAGGTGCTCGAGACGAAGTCGTTGGTTCCTGAGTCGCCGTGCAGCGGGGGCACGCGCTGCGCGAATTGCCCGATGCGCGGCAAGTGCGGAGGCAGCCAGCAGCCATGACCGGGAGGATGCTCCTGACGCGTCGCGTCGTCCAGGCCGGCTTTCTCGGCCTGGTGCTGTGGGGCGCCTTTGTCGCCGGCGGCAACTGCGAACGGTGGTGCCCCTTCGGAGGCGTGGAGGCGATCTACACCTACGCCACCGAAGGGGACGTGCTGTGTTCGCTGGGCACGTCCAATTTCTTCATCCTGGGCGGTGTGCTGCTGATGACGCTGCTGGTGCGGCGGGCCTTCTGCGCCTACGTCTGTCCGATCGGGACCTTGTCCGAATGGCTCCATCGCGTGGGCCGTCGACTCCGGCTGCCGGAACTCCGCGTGACCGGTACGGCTGATCGGCTCCTGGCTCTGGCCAAGTACGGATTGCTGGCGATCATTCTGTGGCTGACGTGGCAGGCGGGGGAACTGATCTTTCGTGGCTTTGACCCGTGCTATGCCTTGATCAGCCGTCACGGTGCGGACATCACGTATTGGGCGTACGTCGTCTCGGCAGCGATTGTGGTGCTGTCGCTGCTGGTGATGCTGCCGTTCTGCCGTTGGTTCTGTCCTCTGGCCGCGGTCTTGAATCCGCCCTCACGGTTCGGACTCATGCGGGTTCGCCGACACGCGGAAGCCTGCCGTGACTGCGGAGTGTGTACGAAGAGTTGCCCGGTCGCCATCCCCGTGGATCAAGTCGATCAGGTCCGGGCGGCGCGGTGTTTGTCGTGTTTGAACTGCGTCGCGGCGTGTCCTCGCACGCAGCCGCGCGCCCTGTCCTGGGGCCCGCCGTCGCGAAGTGGACGCGCCTGGTCGCAGGCCGCGTTGATCCTGATCGTGCTGGCGTGTGCCTCGACGGCCGTCGTGGCCTCGTACCTTTTCCCCCTGCCTTCGTTTGTGAAGAGCCGCGGCACGAAGCCGGCGCAGACAATGGAGGTCCAGTTCCGAGTGGAGGGACTGACCTGCCGCGGCCGTGCGAACATGCTGGTCTACTATCTGGACCGCGACGACCTGTATCGCATTCCGGGTTACTTAAGGGTCGAGGCTTGGCCCAGTCCGAGCATCGCCGACGTGCATGTGACCTACGATCCCCAGGCCACCGACGTCGCGGCCATCCAGCGCGCGATGACGGAACCGTACTACGATGCCGCGGCCGATCGGTGGCGGATGTCGCCGTTCCAGATCGAAGGCTTTGATCCACTGGATCAGCCGCCGTTGGCGGAGGACAATGAACAGCAAGGGGGCCAGGGCAAGGACTATTGAGCTAGGTTGCCAATGGAAAGCCGCGAGAGGCTGGGGTCAGGCGTTAAGAATTCAATTTTGGCCGAGGAGCGATCAGCCATTCGGAGAGAGGCCGCCATCGGCCAAAATTGAATTCTTAACGCCTGACCCCTCTTGCCGTCGAACGAGGCCATGCGGCATGAGGGCCGGTGGATGTTGCGACAGAAGTTGATCGCTTGGGCCGCGGTGGCGGGCGGTTGGTTGGCGTTGGGCGCGTGGCAGTACCACGAGTACCTCCACGAGTGCGAAGCGGCCCGGGACACGCTGCGCCTGCAGGGCGAGGCGGTGATGAATGTGTTGGTCGGCGGCATCCGTTCACATCGCCGGCTGGGCCCGTTCTTCGAGCGACAGGTTCAGGGAGTCTTGCAGGAATTGGTCAAGGCGGAGGGCGTGCCGGCCGCCGCCGTGGCGAACCGGACCGGTGACCTGCTGTTGTTCGCGGGGCGCGCCGAATCGCTGGAACTGTCGTCGCAGGCGGAGCCCGGCGAGTCCTGGAAATCGTCGGGTTTCTGCGTCGTTGAGGACTTCCAACTGACGCCCGATGCCGAGGGCGCGGAGCCGGGTGGCGGCCTCGGCGGCGGACGCGGCCCGCGCTGGCAGGCCGAGACGGGTGCTACCGGCACATTCAAGACCGGAGAACACTATCTGGCCGCCATCCTGCTGGATCGCACGCGAACCGACGAGCAGTGCCAGCATGCGGCGTGGTCGCGTGGGTCCGTCGCGATCGCCGGCGGGTTGGTGTTGATCTGCGTGGCGTTGGTGTGGCGCGCGACCGTCCGCCTGGCGGAGGCGAAGGGCATCTTCGAAGCCGAATCGCGGCATCTGCGCGAGTTGAACCAGGCTGCCGCCGGCCTGGCGCACGAGACGCGCAACCCGCTCGGTCTGATCCGCGGCTGGGCTCAGCGGCTGGCCGATGCGGGCGAGGAAAAAGGGGTCAGGACTCTTTTCCCGGAACGGCCCTCTGCGGCAGAAAAGAGTCCTGACCCCTTTTTCCTCGCCCAATCGCTGGTCGAAGAGTGCGACCGCGTCACGTCACGGATCAACCAGTTTCTGTCCTTCGCCCGGCCGCACGAGCCCCGAACCGAGTCGGTCGATGCCGGAACGGTGGTGGAAGAGTTGGCCGTGCTACTGGAGCCGGACCTGGACGCCAAGCAGTTGAAACTGCAGCGAGCCGCGGCGGGCAACGGCGGGCCGATCGTCGCGGATCGGGAGCTGCTCCGTCAGGCCCTATTCAATCTGATCCAGAACGCGGTGTACTGGTCGCCGGAAGGCGGAACCGTCGAGGTCGTCATCCAGCGCGGGCACGCCGGACGTCACCGCATCGAGGTGGCCGATCGCGGGCCGGGCGTTCCGGCCGACTCAGTACCGCAGCTGTTCTCGCCCTATTTCACGACCCGTGCCAACGGAACGGGGCTCGGCTTGGCCCTGGTGCGCCGCATTGCCGCCGCCCACGGTTGGGAAGTAGGCTATGCGCCACGCCCCGGCGGCGGCGCGATTTTCTGGGTGGACGGGATCCATGGCTGAACGGCAGCGGACCATTCTGGTGGTGGATGACGAAGCGGCTCAACGCCGTCTCTTGGGCGGCTTTCTGCAGTCTTTGGGGTTCCGCGTGACCGAAGCGGCCTCGGCCGAAGATGCCCTGACGGCAATCGCTCAGCAGGCGCCGGATATGGTGCTCCTGGACGTGCGGCTGCCGGGCATGAGCGGCATCGAGGCCCTGGGCGAAATTCGGCGCCTTGCGGCCGACTTGCCGGTGCTGCTGATCACCGCGTTCGCCGATCTGCGCCAGGCAGTGGCGGCCATGAAGAGCGGCGCCGATGATTACCTCTCCAAGCCGGTCGACCTGGACGAACTGGAAGCGGCCATCACCGACGCGATCGGATCGGGCGAGGGCGGGCCGCGCCGCGGAGACCAGACCAAGTTGGCATTGCCCGCGGGCATGATCTGCACGAGTCCGGCCATGTGCCGCGTGGTGGAGACCGCCGCCGTGGTCGCGCCGTCGAATGCGCCCGTGCTGATCCTGGGCGAGAGCGGAGCGGGCAAGGAGATCATTGCGCAACTGATTCATCGCTGGAGCCCGCGAGCCGACGAACCCTTTGTCGCGGCGAATTGCGCCGGCCTGCCCGAAACGCTCGTGGAAAGCCAGTTGTTCGGGCACACCAAGGGCGCGTTCACGGGAGCCCAGACGGCCCAACTGGGCTTCTTCCGGTCGGCGCATCGCGGCACGCTGTTCTTGGACGAAATCGGCGAACTGCCTCTGCACCTGCAGCCCAAGTTGCTGCGCGCCCTGGAGGCCGGACAGATTACGCCGCTAGGCAGCGACGTGCCCATTCCGGTCGACGCCCGCCTGGTCGCGGCCACGAACCGCGACTTGGCCGACGCCGTCCGCGAAGGACGGTTTCGCGAAGACCTGTATTACCGCATCAACGTGGTCGAGTTGATTGTCCCGCCGCTCCGCGAACGCACGGACGACATCCTGCCGCTGGCTCGGCAGTTCGCCCATGAGTTCGCCGGAGCCCCGATCCGATTTTCACCGCAGGCCGTGCAGTGCCTGGTCAGTCATCCGTGGCCGGGCAACGTGCGCGAAATGCGCAACGCGATCCAGCGCTCCTGCCTGCTCTGCCGTGGCGACATCATCCTGCCGGAGCACCTGCCGCCCAAGCTGGCCGCGCTGGCCACGGGCGCGCCACCGTCCGTCACCCAGGCGGGACGCCTGTCGCAAGTCGAGCGCGCGACGATCCTGGCCACCTTGGAGGAGTGCGGCGGCAACCGCACCCACACGGCGAAGAAGCTAGGCATCAGTCGCCGCGCGTTGATCTACAAGCTCCGGGCCATCGAACTCGAACGTCACGCGGACGGCGCAGGCACATCCGGCTAAATGGCCCCGCTGCGTCTACTGAATGGGCTGAGCGTGAGTGACTAGGGGTAGTAAGCCCCACCTTGCCAAACCACAAGCCAAGATGCTGAACATGCGCATCATTCTCGAGTCGCCTCATGCCGCAAACAAGCTACTGGGAAGGGTCGTGCCGCTCACTTTGACTCCGGCTTAGGAAGCGGAGGAGCTTGGTTCGTTGCGCTGAACGGACAGGCAGCCGCGTTGGGACAAGCGGCGCACGCTTTGCCAGCCGGGCACGACTGAGCCGACGGGCAGTTCTTGCCGGCCGGGCAATCCTTCGCGTGCGGGCAATCCTTTCCCGCAGGGCACGCTTTGGCCCACGGGCAGTTCGCACCGGCCGGGCACTGAGCAGCAGCAGCGCGAGGGCAATGGCCTGTGGCTGCCAGCGGGCATCCCGCGCGGGGACCGCCGGCAGTCAAAGCAACCGGACCGGCATTACTAGCCGTCGCGTCCCTGCCCTGGGCGCCCGGCACGGCATGATTCGTGCGGGCCTCGCTGAAACCGTTCTTCACGAACAAGGAGACGACGCCTCCATGTGCTTGAATCAACTGGACGACGTAGGGATCGTCCGAGGTCTCCACGACGCGGACGCCCTTGGCGGTCTTCTCGTACTTGAGGTGGATCTTTTCGGCATGGCCAAAGACTTCGGCGAACAACGGGTCGCGCATGTGGATCGGCCGACGCTCTTCCACTCGTTCGGCCATGGCCGCGACGTGCTCCTGGATCTTGACGGCGATCTCTGGCTTGTCGGATTCGGTCAATGTCGTGACGCCGTCTTTCGTGTTCTTCACGTCGCGGCGAATCTGATCGTGGTTCTGCAGCAGGTAGTGGAAGACGTCGCGGTCGGGCGCGAACTGGCCGTCAGGACCTCCGCCCTGCCGCGCCCACGCCGGTCCGCGGCCCATCCCTCCGCCGGGGCCGGCCCAACCTGGGCCACGACCTGGCCCGCCGCCCCGCCCGGCCCAGGGCGGACCACCTTGAGCCGCCACTTGGCTGACGACGACAACCAACACGCTCAACCCGAACAACGCTCTCCACAGATTTGTCCGCAGGTTCATAAGACGCTCCTTCACGCTTGACCGATTGCCTTTGACCGACAGGGCATAGACGGTTTGTTCTGCCATTGCGTGGATAGCTTGCAAGGCGTGTGCCAAAGCCCATACTCTGAGTCACTCCGGACAAGTCGCTGCGAATCGTCTCGAACCATCGAACCGGCGACGGTGGGCGAGTCCGGATCGCTCGATGGGAGCTCGACGCGCGTGCAGGATAGGTCGAGCGCGACCCGCAACGGGTGAGCAATTCTTGCGCAGCTTCCGACCGGGAAGATCTGGCCGCTCTACTAACCTAGTGCCTTGTCCACGCTAAATCTGCGGGTCGGGGACGCGATTTCGTGCGGATAATGATGAACCGCTACACAAGACCTAACCCGAACTTTTAGCGTGGACGGAGCACTAGTGGTCTGGCTCCGTTGCTTTGATGAGTGATAGCATATCGCCTCCCAGGTTCAACGAGGAGGTGAAGGATGAACTACAACACGAAGTACGTGGTGCGTTTGTCGCAGGAGGAGCGGGACGAACTCGATGCACTGGTTGGGCGTGGAAAGGTCGGGGCGGATAGGCGACGGCGAGCCCAGATTTTGCTCAAGGCCGACGCGGGTGCCGAGGGTTCGGGGATGAGCGACCAGCAAGTGGCGACCGCGTTGGATGTCGGCGTGGCGACGGTGCATCGGGTGCGGCAGCGCGATCTGTCGGTGCTGGTTCCGCTGCTGAACCGGTTCACGCTGATCGAGTTCAAGGGTCCGACGGATTCCTTGGCGCCTGGGGATGTGGCTCGCGCGATGCAAATTCGGGGTTGACAGGGGAAATTGGTCTGGCGTCGAAAGCGTCAATGTGTTTCGCTATGGGCGGTAATCAGACCCCGTCCGGTCAAAAAACTCGGCCCGTGGCCAAGTTCTTTGACAATCTGGTTTTCGAAGACAGCAGACCGGCAGATTTGTGTCGCGGCGACCGCGTGCGGATGCGGAACTAAGGTCCTGCAATCGCCCGGTACTTGATGATGGCGCGCACCGCGAGCGCGGAATGCGAACCGTGGCGATCGGTCACGCGGCCTGCCTGTGGTAGTAATTCAGCAGCCCACCGAGCCGCTCGCGGCACCGCCCCCCATTACGGTGATTCGAACTTTCGACAAACCAGTTAACAGCTTCGGAGGTTTTTGAGTTAACCGAGAACATCGCTTTCCGTATGCGGTTCCTTTCGATTCTTGGGGTACCGAAAGGGACTCGAACTCATTAAGTAAATACAAGATAACGACTTACGGATTCTGGAAAAGAGAGTATTGTTACGAAGAGGGTTCCTTTCGGGGAGCCTTCCAAAAAGTCGCGAGCTTCCGCGACCCACGAGTTAACGGAGACAGCCGGGAACGAGAGTTCTCGGCTGTTGTCGTATAACCGTATGGTGCAAAGGGATTTGCGGCGAGTGTCCAAGAGGGGGCTCGCTCTCCGTTTCGCAGCAGAGAGCGCCTCGCGAGCCTGCTTTCTCTCCCTCGCTCGCCAGTCGCACCCCAACCTCTCTTCCTCTCCACCCAGTCGTGGGGGTCCGGGTTAACAGACAGTTCTGATTCGCTACCCGGACGAGACGCTGTTCGAAATATTGCCCAGGCTGCCAGAGTGAGGGATCCGAAGGGCCGGAGGTGGCGTTCGCATTGCCGTTGCGGGGCTGCGAACGTACCATCCGCCGCGTCAATTCTGAAAAGCGGTCGCTGCTAACCGGCAGACACGGAGGTGAAACGGTGAAGAGACTTTTAGCAGTTCTCGGCGTGTTGTTGTGCGTTGTCACGGAAGGCGTCCTCGCGGAAGGACCCGACAAGCCCACTTATGTGATCGAGACTCGGATTCTCGGTGCCGATTCCGACGGCAGGGAAACCGTACTCGCGGCACCGAAAGTCGCTGTCTTCGAAGACCAGGCGGCATCAATTCGTATCGGGAGCGAATTCCCACGGCCTGGTACCACAAACGAAGTGGAGTTGCTGCACGAGGGCACGGCCATCGACGTGAAAATCTTCCGCGACAAGGATGGCCAACAATTCCTGGATGCGAAGTTGACGCTCACGGGACACGCACCGTCTCCGTCACCCAGCAACGTCGCCGTCCGTCTGCTGACACGGTTTGTGCCGGACTGGCTGTGGCAACCGGCTCGCGAAGAGCCGGTCGGCATACGCCTGGTATCCACGGGAGCTCGATTAGTGGAACCACTGAAGCTCGGCGAGAAGGTCGTGGTGCCGATCGGTGGGGAAGGACCGCAGCGTGTGGAAATGCGGGTCACCGAAATGGTGTCAGACGAGCGTGCGTCCGCTTGCCCGGAGCCTCGCCTCATCCTGGGTGGCGTGACTCCCAGGATCATTGTGCAGAACGAGGAGGAAGAAAGGCTGGGAATTCCGTTGCCGTGAATACGCTCGCGCGCAGCATGTCGCGGATCAAAACAGACGATTCGTATTTGGGTGAGCAGCTTGGGCCGTTCATCAGAAGGAACCGAAATGAGCCAGTTTGGTGAAGCTACTAGTCCCATATTCCGCTACTTGAACTTATTCCAAAACTGGTATTGCGCCATGCCCCTACATTGCGCATCTTATAGGCATGGCATACACATGGTACGGAAACCAATCGTCGGCGGAGAGCTGCAAC
>Ga0233425_10002949_pt1 | contig 32119 bp, 20 predicted proteins | sample Watercolumn_Towu_2_FD_181712 | JGI IMG/M metagenome (GOLD analysis project Ga0233425, IMG submission 181712) | Freshwater microbial communities from Lake Towuti, South Sulawesi, Indonesia - Watercolumn_Towuti2014_140_MG | ecosystem: Environmental > Aquatic > Freshwater > Lake | place... | reverse complement strand
GCCTTGCGGAACCATTCGATAGTATACAAAATCAGGGCATATAGAGCCAGACCAATCCACATCCACGCTGGCAATGGGACGTGGTTGAAGATTTCGGCGAGGAAGGGGATGTAGATAATGCCGAGTATACCCGCCAATTCGATGAATATGCCAACCCATAAATATTTGTTGCTCAACCAGCCAAGGTGTGAACTGCGCGTGCGGTCGGAACGGCAGGCAAAGGCGTTGCCGATCTGCGCCATAACCACGCCTGCGTGATAGACCGTGGAAGCCAGAATTCCCGCCTCCAAAAACGGCAGCGACAATTTCCAGTTTTCGGGGATGGGAATATTCGAAAGCGCAGACAGCCCAATTTCATCGGTATATCCAGCGAGCATGAAAATCAGGATGAAGCCAGCAAAGCATAAGATGGCTTCGATCATGCCAAGCCAGATCGCGCGGGACAGCACTCCCCTATCCAGCAAAAGCTGGTTGCGCGGACGAGGCGGCTTCTTCATCACATCGGGCTCGGGCTTTTCCATGCCGAGCGCCAGCGCAGGGAACATGTCGGTGCCGAGATCGATGGCGAGGATTTGTTTGACAGTCAATGCCAGCGGCATGAGCGGCAGGCTGGCAGTGACGATGAACGGCATGAGTTCGGGGATGTTGCTGGAAAAAATATAGGTGATGAACTTGCGGATGTTGTCGAACACGCCGCGCCCTTCCTCGATGGCAGACGTGATCGCGCTGAAGTCGTCCTCGGTCAGGATGATGTCGGCGGCTTCCTTCGAGACGTCCGTGCCGACAATGCCCATCGAGACGCCCACATCCGCTTTCCGCAAGGCTGGCGCGTCATTGACCCCGTCGCCCGTCACGGCAACCACGTCGCCGCGCTGTTGGAAGGCGGCAACCAGTCTCATCTTGTGTTCGGGAGCCATGCGGGCAAATAGCACTTCCTTTTCCAGCAATTCCTGCAAGGCGATGTCCGAGAGTTCGTCGAGTTCCGCGCCCGTCAAGATGACGGTGTTGGGCGTGGTCAACATGCCCACGCGCCGCGCCAGCGATTCGGCGGTGAGACCGTAGTCGCCTGTAATCATCACAATGCGGATGTTCGCTTCGCGGCAAATGCGAACAGCCTGTTCCACTTGCGGGCGCGGCGGGTCCATCATTGCCATCAAGCCGAGGAAGACCAGGTCATGCTCTATGTTTTCAGCAGTATACGAACCAGAACGCGGCGGCAGGTCACGGCGGGCAAGAGCCAGCACACGCAAAGCGCCACGCGCATACTCGTCGTTGGCGGCGAGGATTTCGGCGCGCAGTTCATTCGTCAGCGGGTGAGGTTCGCCGTCGAGCGAAACCATCGTGCAGAGTTGAAGCACCTCGCGCGGCGCTCCCTTGACGAAGGCACGCAAAGCGTCGTGACTGCGATCACGATGGATGGTGGTCATCCGCTTGCGGCGCGCGTCGAAGGGGATTTCATGCACGCGCGGCATGACCTCGTTCATCTCGTCTTCTTCGATGTCCGCCTTCATCGCCGTCACCTTCAACGCGGCTTCGGTCTGGTCGCCGAGACTGGTCCAGGTGGGATGATCGAGCGACGGCGGGTTCACCCGCGCATTGTTGCAGCACGAAGCGGCTTCGAGCAGGCAATGGAAATCCTGCTCCCAGGGCTGACCTGTCGGGTCGGGCAAAAACTTCCCATGCGGATCATATCCCACGCCCGAAACCTTGACTTGCTTCCGAGCCGTCCAAATCTCGCGCACGGTCATCTGGTTCTGTGTCAACGTGCCGCTTTTGTCGGTGCAGATGACGGACACCAGACCGAGCTTTTCCACGGTGGAGATTTTCTTTGCCAGCACGCCGCGCTTCGCCAACCGTTGAGTTGCCGCCGCCAGCGACAACGTCAGCGTGGCAACCAGCCCTTCGGGGATGACCGCGACAGCCACACCCAAAGCCAGCAGGGTGATTTCCCCCAGCGGGATGTTCATCTCGAAGAACCCAACTACTGCGACAATCGCGCCGATCAAGATGGCAATCCAGGCGGTAACTTTTCTTAACTGCGTCAATTCCTTGTTGAACGGCGTCGGCTCTTCGGCAATGCTCTGGGTCAGGTGCGCGATGCGCCCGAACTGGGTCATCATGCCCGTGGCGTAGACCACAGCCCGTCCCGTGCCAGAGGCGACGGATGTCCCTGCAAAAATCAGGTTCGGGCGGTCCAGTTCGCTGATGCCGTGGATGATGGATGGGTCGGATGTTTTTCTCGCGGGGATGGCTTCACCCGTAAGTGTGGCATTGTTGGTCCGCAAGCCGTATTCCTCGATGACGCGGGCGTCGGCGGGGATGTTGTCGCCCTCCGCGAGAATCAAAACATCGCCAGGGACAACGTCGCTGGTGGGCAGGTAATCCTCCCGCCCTTCACGGATGATATGGGCAAAGGACGGTAGAATCTCGCGCAGTTTTTCGACGGCTTGCTCGGCGCGATGCTCGCGCCAGATCGAAAAAGCCGTGTTGACGAAGATGATGCTCCAGATGATGAGGGCAAGCGTCACGTCGCGGTGCAACAGCGCGACCAGCCCGATCACGAGAAGGACCAGTACAGGTAACTGCATGACCTCTTCGAGCAGTTTCTCCCAAAGCGATTCCTTCTTTTGCTGCGAGAGGATGTTTTGACCGTACAGCGACAGGCGCGATTCAGCCTCGGCGGAGGCAAGTCCGCTGGGGGAGGTTTCGAGCGACTCGAAGACTTCGTTGACGCGCAGGCTGTGGATTGGGGAGGACATCAGAAAGGATAAAAGAGGAATGAGGAAGGATGAAAAAAATATTTTATGCGCTTCGACTTCGCTCGGCGCGAAGTTCGTTCTGAGCGAAGTCGAAGGACGGGTTTTGAATTCCCGTTAAATTACTTCACATCCTCAGGAGCGGTTTCCTTCGGCGCGCCGCCCAGTTTAGGCTCGGGCTTGTCGAGGTATTGTTCCAGGAGAGAAGGCGCTTCGGGGTGATCGCTATGCAGGGCATGATCGTAATCGCCCGCTACAACAGGCACAGGCTCGAAACGAACGGGGCGTCGGACTCCAAACCATTCGAGGAAGCGCGTCACGCCAATCAATACCCGTTCGCGCAAAGAATAGCGATATTCCTGCATCTTGAGTGACTGCCATTCGACGATGGATGCCATTGACCCTTGCACGCGCGCTTTCTCGCGCACAATACGATGAATGGTTTTCGGGTCGCGGATACCGATGGGAGAAATCAGCAAGGCGTTCGCCGCGATTACAAGGAGCGAGAAGGTAATAAGCACCACCCAGCCGCCCTCCGTCCACTTGCCAACGATCTGTCCAATAAACACAATGCCCGAAAGAACTCCCGCAAAGCCACAGGCGAAACTTCCCCAGAATCTCGCGCTGCCTGTGGCGGTTGCCAGCACGTGTTTTCGCATGGCAAAGCCCATAACCATGATCGGCATGAAAACGCCAATCCCATAGTACGGAACCGCCGCGCCTGTGTTGCCTTTGACAAGGAATTGAATGAGGACAGCGACGATAAAGCCAGCAGTCACCGAGCGCGTGAACGTCCCTTGTGGATTTCGATAGACAACAAATTCAGGGATTTCACCGATTGCCACATCGCGCCAGGCAGTCGCCTGCAAATCCTGGAAGGCGGTCATTGAAGCCGATGACAGAAGCGCAACAGCCAAAATTTGATACACCCAATAGAGGATGATCCCACCTGGGAGTTGATCGAAACCGATGAAAGCCAGGTTGCCAACGAGACTTCGCCCAAGCGTCCCATCGAAAACGTTGAAGTGAACCGCGAAGTAAGCCAGGAAGGTGGTTGTAATTCCACCGTAGAATAGAAACGAAGTCTGCACCATGCGACCAATACCTGACTTGCCGCTATAGAAGCGCCATAGTTTTTCCCATTTCGGCATGTGTTTCTTGCCCCACTTGACCAGGCTGAAATCCTCATTTTTGACAAACTGAATACCATTGGACATGGCTTCCAGACCGCTGAGCGCGACGAGCCCTTTCATCGAAGCCGAAAGGATGTGATAAAAAGCCTGCCACAAGGAGGGCGTTGTTTCCGGTTCGACAAACACGGCAGGCGGTACTCCTTTCCCCTGGGCAATGAAAAGACCGATTGCCATAATAACGGTCATGAGCACAAATACGCCCAGCATGATAAAGACGATCCGAGCCGACTCGCCGCGCCCGCGAATGGTCAGCCACCAGGTGACAGCCGCCATGGACGCGCCCAAGCCAAAACGGATCAGCCAAAATATGTGATATGAGTTGGTAAGAGAAAGCAGTTGATCCACACCAGACAAAGTGGAAACCACGATGGTGAAGATGTAATCCTGAATCAAAACGACGGCCACGACCAGGCTCAAACCAGGCGAGAGATAGCGCATGGAAGCGGTGTAGGATCCGCCGCCCTCATTGAAGGTTCCAAGAGAATACATGTAAAGGAACCCAAAGACGGCGTTGGCAATGGCAATCACCATGACCGCAATGTACCCGTACTGTTGCAAGCCGTAGGGATGCAGGGCGTGCATCATTTCGCCAGTGGCATAGAAGTACGAGGTGAAATAGTCCACACCAAAGAGGGCGAGGGCGGCTAAAAGACCGATCTGTCCCGCTCCATGGATGTGCGCATCCTCCTGGCTTTCGCGGGGAGCGACACGGAAGACAACGACCACAATGACGATCAGGAGAGCGATGGAGAATAACATTAGCGCATCTCCTTTCCACTCTCGAAGGCTTCTTCAAGCAAAGTGAGCAAGTGCAACAGATGCTTTCGGGTGGACGGGTTGAAGCGCGTATCCTGGCTGACCTTGGCTTCCTCCTGGCGCACGGCGCGCACCACAAAAGCAGGGACGAACATGATTCGCCCCGACGGGATGATCTCGAAGTCGGAAACGTCGATCTTCAGTTCCTGGTCGTCGAAGTAGGGCAGGCTCAGGCGCAGACCGCGGTTCAGGCTCCCCGCCGCGGCACGCTCCTTGATGCGGGAGATGATTTCCTTCGTCTGGTAGATTGCCAATGCGCGCCCCTGATTGATGAGTTGTCCCAACATGCCATAGCGTTTCTGGACATAGTCTTCATCAGTGGAAATATAGGGAGCAAGCGCCACGGCAAGGAACAAGACTTCCATGAATCTCTGCATGGATTTGACGTGTGCATTCGCCTCATCCACTGACTTGACCAACATTTCTCCGTATTCGCCAAAAGCCACCCACTGCGGCAGGAAGAATTTGCGGGCATACGGCACAAACGGCACAAGCAGGTCGCCGCGCCCCTCTTCGGCTTTGCCTTCCTCGGCAATCGCATCCGTCGCCGCCGTAATCGCAGACTCGGGTTCCATCTCATCTGTTTCAGGAACAGATGGAATAGCCTCATCCTCCTCCGCTGGTTTGTAGGTCACAGCCCGCCCTGCAGGAAGCATTTGGTGAACCATATGCAGGACGGTGGCGTGGCGCAGCAGTCCAGCCGCAACGGAAACCGCGCGATCTGGCGACTGTTCCAATTCGATGAACGCATGGCGCAATTCCTTGTAGAGTTCGACCTTGCGGAAGCGGTTGATAAAACTCCCAGCCGAGCGCGATCGCTGATTCTGCGGGATAGTCACCACCGCATTCTGGGCGACATCTTCGAGCGTGCATACCACACGGTCTGGGAGCAAAAAATTAATTTGCGAATCGCCTTCGACGATGGCATCTGCAATTTGTTTTCCCTGTGTTTCGAGAAAACGCTGGACAATGGCGGGCTGGGCGGAGAACAACGCCTGTTGGCGTTCGTAATCCTCCGTCAACCTTTCCACAACTTTTGGATTTGTTTCTGACATTTTTAGCCTTTTTGAAAATGATGAAATAACGATCGGGTGAAGAGCCTTCTCAACCACGGAGACACCAGGGCGCAGAGTTCTTTCTTCCTGCTCTGCCCCCCGCATCTCTGTAGTTAGACCTGACTATACCGCACTCGGTCACAAATTGCGCTTCGTTAGAGGGTGGAAAGCGCAATTTGTGACCGTGGGTATTATATAACATGATTTAGAAGAGGGAACTCCAAAGCCAGATCAATCCAACTTCAAGAAAGATGGAAAGATAAAGCAGGGAGGTATGCGCCCAATCCTGGGGTAATTGGGTAAGTCTCGCCTGCCCTCCCAAAAAAAGCGCGATAATGACAAGGGAGCCAGCCCAACTCAACGCAGAGGAGACCCAGGCTGAACGCGGGTGCTCCAATTGAAATTCAGGGAGCACATAGACCGTGGCATTCAGGTTCGCCTCCAGGATCTGGCTCAAGGGGCGGTTTGCGAATCCTGTGCGATGCTCCGCAAAACAGGCAACGACATCCCCTTTGTTCCAGTGAGATTTAACAAAGTCCAGCCAGTTGCTCCCAAATTCGATCTTCGATTCGACGGAGATACTGCCGTCGCCCACCATACTGGACAGGGCGATGATCCGCCGCCTTAGGGTTGGTTCCCGCGATTCATCCTTGCACAGTCCGAGGAACTGGACACGGCTTCCAAGGGCATTTGCCAGCTCCCAGATTTTTCGCGCCACACTGGAAACGTCCGCATCGGATTCGGGCACAAGGACGATTAGACGTCTGTCATGTCCATGCTCCAAATAAGAAGACGGGGTCAAGGTAAAAGAATTTACGTCGAGATTGTTCATATCACCTCATGAATAAAATAAATCATAATCTCGTCTCATAAAACGGTTACAAAAAATTCCTCCAATCGTATAAAGAACAAATAAAAATACCCCTTTGCAAGGGCGCTGTAAGGTATATTGGTTTTTGCCTTGAGCACACAAAGGGCGCTTTGAAATCGCGCCATGGCTTTTACAAAGTCCGGTGCACTGGCGCGCGGCGCGCACTTGCCCTGGCGGGTAGTGCCAGGGAGTGTCGCTTCGCTCAGGGTAACACAGTGCGTTTTTGTCAAGCTACTTTGCAAAGACCATAGAAATTGTGCTGCGACTACGCTCAGCATGGATTATCTACTCATCCGCAATGAAGCGATAGCCAATCCCAGGTTCCGTGAGAATGTGCTGCGGACGTTCAGGGTCTTCCTCCAGTTTCTTGCGCAACTGGCGCATGTAAACGCGCAAGTATTCGGTGTGGTCGGCGTCGGCGGGATCCCAAACGTGGGTGAGGATGCTCTGATGAGTCAGCACCCGCCCGTGATTAGCGGCAAGGTAGGCAAGCAATTTGTATTCCGTCCCCGTCAACTTGACCTGCTCCTCGCCACGTTTGACGATGTGCCAGACGAGATCAATCGTCAAATCACCCGCCTTGACCGCCTTGCTCTGAGTCCCCTGCTTTTGCGCGCGCAGGGCGTGTCGCAGGGCAACGCGCACCCGCGCCAGCAACTCTTCGATGCCGAAGGGCTTGGTCAGGTAATCGTCCGCGCCCTTGTCCAACGCGCCGACCTTGTCACGTTCGCTGTCGCGGACAGAGAGGATGATGATGGGGGTCTGAGTCCACTCGCGCAGGCGGGAGCAGACTTCCACGCCGTCCATGTCGGGCAAACCCAAATCGAGGATGATGATGTCGGGTTCGCTCGCCGCCGCCAGAGCAAGACCTTCCTCGCCGCTGCTGGCAGTCGTCACGCGGAATCCCTTCTCGGTCAAAATGGTGCGGATGGCGCGTTGAATTTGCAATTCATCGTCGATGACTAAAATATGCGGCTCGGCGCTCATTCGACCTCCGTATCCATCGGCAGCTGCGGTGGTGGCGACCCTTCCCAGGTCAGCGGCAGGGTGAAGTTGAATGCCAGCCCGTCGCGCAGATTCTCCGCCCAAATCTTTCCGCCGTGCGCTTCGATAATTCCCTTGCAGATGGAAAGTCCCAGCCCCGTGCCAGTGACTCGATCCGCTTCGGTAACGCGATAAAACTTGTCGAAGATACGCTCCAGGTGTTCGGGCGGAATCTGCGGTCCCTGGTTGCTGACCTGCACGCGCACACATTCGCCTTCGACCTCGGCGCGGATTCGAATCAACGAGTTGGGGGGCGCATACTTGACGCTATTGCTGATGAGGTTGGTGAAGACCTGCTCCATCTGCACGTAATCCACAGGCACAAAGGGCAAGCTTTCGGGAATCTCGATTTCGACTTTGTGTTCCTCCGCCGAATACTTCATCCGCGCCGTGACGCTGCCCACAATCTCGGAGAGGATATTCCACTCACGTTTGGGCTTGAGCGCCCCCGACTCGATGCGCGACATGTCGAGCAGGTTGCCGACCAGCATGTTCAGGTGGTCGGATTCGTCGTCGATGGCGGCAACCAACTCGACGCGGGCGGGGGAATCCCAACCCACTTCGTTGCCGCGCAAACTCGAAGCGGCGGCTTTAATCGTCGAAAGCGGAGTCCGCAATTCGTGCGAAACTGAAGACAAAATCGCGGACTTGAGCCTGTCGCTTTCCTCCAAAACTTTGGCGCGGGATTCCGCCTGGGCCAGCCGCGCCCGCTCCAAGGCCAGCGCCGCCTGACTCGCAAAGATTTGAATCAAGCGCGTTTCGCCTGTCGAGATGGGCGGCTTGCTTCGCCACAACAGGATTTCGCCCAACGTGCTTCGCGCCGCTTGAATCGGAATACTCAATTCTGGCGGACGGTTGGGCGGCGTTGTCGAAGGCATTCCAAACTGGACAGGTTGCGAGCCAGCGATGTTTACTTCAAGATATTCGCCCTGCGACAATGCCGCGACCCGTTTGCCCAAAATTTGCGCCACTGTGTATTCTCCATGCAAACCCGCCAGCGCGGTACTAAGTTCGTACAATTGCGTGGCTTCGCGTTCGCGGGCATTGGCGGCGGCAAGCCCTGCTTGGGCGCGTCCCACCAGTCGGCTTAGAACCACCGAGACTACCAGAAAGATGGTCAGGATGACCAGGTCGAGCGGGCGGTGAACAGCAAGCGTGTAATACGGCTCGATGAAGAAATAATTGAAGGCGAAGAAGGAAAACACCGCGCTGATGATGCCGGGGGTGAATCCGCTGGTGGTGGTGATGACTCCGATGGGAATCAAATACAACAGCGCGACCAGCGTGGTGTCGAGGTAGTCGCGCAGGGCGAAAAAGAGAAGCGTGGTCAGCGCAATCAACGCGGCGGGAAAAAAATACTGCCAGGCTGCGGAAAGGTAAGCGGGAAGTTTCATGTCTGCCACTGGATTTTATACCAAAAAAGGCTTTGCCAACGGCAAAATAGTATAATGTACTTAAAGTATGAAAATCACTTTCATCAGCGGCCTATTATTCAGCCTTTTGTTGATTGGAGTTTCCCTTTTCGCAGAGCAACTTGGGCTGGATAACGATGCGGGATGGGGAACAGGAAGGCTGTTAATGTTGAAGGCGGGCATTGTCATGTCAGCCGCTTTCACTCTTTGCATCGTTTACGAGAAAAAACTACCGAGCCTACGGCGGCGGATGAGATCTACCACAGAACCGCTCCGAAAAATCAAGCCAAAAGCCAGGATGGTGATCTTCCTATCGGCGGAGGTGTTGGTTGTTTTCGCAGTGTACACCTGGTTCAGCCTTCCGGCTTTACAGACTGGCGGGTTCAACCATTACAGTCTGCTTGCGCAGGCCTTTCACGAAGGTCAACTGCATCTGCTCGAAGCGCCCCCCCCTGAACTGCTGGCATTGGACAACCCGTTCAATTACGTGGTACGCAAGGAAAAAGGCATCGAAAATTACCCCTTCGATGCGTCGCTCTACGACGGCAAATTGTATTTCTACTGGGGACCCGCCCCGTCGCTGCTCCTTTCCCTGTTGCCAAGCGGGGCAATCACCCGCATTCGGGATGTCCATCTGGTCGTTGCCTTCACCTGCGGATTGTTTCTCTACAGCCTCCTGCTTGGGTATTCGATGTGGAAGAGGCGCAACCCCGCCCTGCCTGCTTGGCTGTTCGGGGTATCCCTGCTGGCGATTGGGCTGTCAGCGCCGACAGCCCAAATACTCAGGGAGTCGCGAATCTACGAGGCGGCAATCAGCGGCTGCCAGTTCTTCTTCGTTGGGGGATTGTATTGGATATACTCCGCTTTCGAGGATGAAGCACCCAGTCGCGGCAAAGTCCTGCTGGCGGGGATTCACTGGGCGCTTGCGCTGGGAACAAGAATCACCATCGCGCCAGTCATCCTCTTTACAACGTTCATGATGCTTTCACGACTGCCGCGACAAAACAGGTGGCAAGCCCTGACACTGGCGGCTTTTCTCTGTGCCCCGCTTGCAATCGCTACAGCGGGACTTGCCTGGTACAACTGGGCAAGGTTCGGGTCGGTGCTCGAATTCGGTCTCACGTACCAACTGGCAAACGTCGACTATAGTGTTTTCCACGATTCCTTTTCCACCGGGTATATCGGGGGAAACCTGTACAATTACTTCATCCATCCGCTGGAAATCCGCAGCCGGTTCCCCTACCTCCAGCCGATCGAAAACCTTTTTACCAATGAACACCTCGCTGGGTTAATTTATGTTTCACCCTACATTCTCTTTGCCGCGATGTTCCCCCTACGCTTCCTGCCGGGCTTCCGCCGCGGGGATTCCCCGGGGAACTGGTTCACCCTCCTGCTTGCAGGTTCGGCATCGCTGGCAGCTCTGGTCGTCCTCACCTTCTATTTTCCCACGGCAAGGTACGGCGAAGATTTTATGCCCGCGCTGTTACTTCTGGCAACTGACGGGGTCGGAGAAGGTTTTCGCCTTTTTGGAAGGAGCAAGACTGTGCGGGGCATCTATATTCTGCTTGTCGTTCTTGTGGCGCTCGGGTCGGCGCTGGCAAGTTCGCTGGTCGCAATCGAGCCGTACAGGGTGAAAGACATCGTCCATTTCCTGCGGGGGATGCGCAAACTGTTCGGCCAGTAACGATATGGGCGTAAAGCATGTATAATCGCAACCGCCATGAATAAACCATCGTCACTGAAACGATTCCTTTCTGCCGAAAACGGCGCGCCAGCCGTTTTTTTCATTCTATCCCTTCTCAGTTTTGGTTTGCTGATTCCCAGCCTGGGATATTACATGGACGACTGGGCGTACGTTTTTTATTTCAACCTCAAAGGCGCCGAGGGTTTGCGCGAGATGTTGACGTACGACATCCGCCCCAATGCCGCATGGCTCTACATCCTCGGATTCAAAACTTTGGGTTCCAACCCGCTCGCCTGGCATGTCATGTCCCTGCTCATGCACTGGGGGATCGTTGTCACGCTCTGGGCGCTCATCCGCTCGATCTGGCCCCAGCGAAAAATGGAGGCAATCCAAGCCTCTCTATTATTTGCTGTCTTTCCGTTTTTCATGATCCAACCCTTTCCCGTCGGGTACACCCATATCTGGTTTGGATTCGTCTCCTTTAACCTTTCGCTGTTGCTCATGGTCTGGGTGCTTCGGTCAAAAGTCGAACCGTGGAAGGCGATTTTGCTCACAGCGGCGGCAGTCGTGCTCGAAGCGGCACACCTCTTCACTGGGGAATATTTTGTCGGGTTGGAGCTGCTGACCCGCCCTGTCATCGTCTGGATATTGCTCTCAAGGGAGCAATCTTCACCCGTCAAAAAGGCATGGAAATCCCTGCTGGGCTGGCTTCCCTACCTGGCGATGACAGGGATATTCGCCTATTGGCGGGTCTTCATTTACGAAAACCCGCCCGACATCAAACGCAACCTACCCGTCGTTTTGAATCAATTCTCCTCGGAACCATTGAAGGCGATCTGGTTTTTGATTAACAGCGCACTTGGGGATGCATTCGCGGTCATCGTCGTTGGGTGGCAAAAAGCGGCGGATGCCGTGCTGGTCAATTTCCCCACTCCCTTCTCCTGGTTCCGACTCGCAATTGCCCTGCTCGTCTTTTTCGTTGCCTTCCTCTATCTGTCCAGCCTGCGCCCTGCAGAGACAGAAACAAAAGACGACTGGAAGGCTGGCAGCCTGACGCTTGCTCTTTCCGGGTTGCTCACCGGCGGACTGCCCATCTGGCTGACCGGACGCGCCATCCTCGAAAGCAAAAATCTGCTCTCCGCCTCACGCTTTGGTATCCCAGCCACCTTTGCCGCGGCGATCCTGACCTTCCTGATACTCGACTGGTTCATTGCAGACAACAGAAAGAAAATCATCGCGCTTTCGATTTTGGCGGCGGTGGCTGCAAATTTCCACCTCGCCAACACAAAGGAATTCCAGTATTCATGGGAAAAACAGGAGCGGCTGGCAAGGGAATTGGCCTGGCGCGCGCCGCGCATCGAACCCGGCAGCGCCATCCTGACCGACGAAGAAGTGCTGGGGATGATGGGAGAATATGCCGTATCGTTTTCTCTCAACACCACCTACGGGAAAAAGGGCATCGAGGGCGTCCCTCCTTACTGGTATTTCCCGTTCTACTATACCAACCCAAATATCGGCGATTTATTGCAGGGCGTTCCGCTCGAATACAGCAAACTGAGCATGAACTTTTCGGGGAACAGCAAACAAATGCTTTTGTTGTCTTTCAACCCTGAACTCAAGCGCTGCCTCTGGGTCATGCAACCGCAAGACGCCAACCTGCGCCTCGTTAGCGATGACATGCGGAAACTCAGCGCAGGTTCCGACATTAACCTGATTGGGCAGGGAGAATCGAGCCTGCCCGAATCCATCTATGGGGAGCAAAGCACCCAAACCTGGTGCTACTATTTTGAAAAGGCTGACCTTGCACGGCAATATAGTCAATGGGATGAAGTTGCAAAGCTCTGGGAGGAATCCCAAGCCATCGGTGAGCGGGCGGATAACGGCTTCGAATACATCCCCTTCATCGAAGGCTACGGTCATCTCGAAGATTGGGAGTATGTCAAAAAGCAAACCAAGTTCGCCAACAAAATCACAGCGGGACTCGAACCCAGCCTTTGCTCCATGCTGGACAGGCTTGCAGCAGGCGCCCCCGTTTCGACGCAACGTGATGAAACAATCAATAGTCTAAAAGACGATCTGAAGTGCGGGAATTACCAGTAGAAACGTAGACAGGTAAACGGGTATACAGGAAAATCCGTATCATTCGCATACCTGCCTACTTGTTTACTTGTCTACTTTTTTACCTGCCCGCCAACGCCCCCAACACATCCAACAACTTCGTCATCCAATTTTCTTCTTTGGATAAAGTCACCCAGTAAGCGGATTTGCCCCCGCGGACTCCGTCTCCCAAATCGGGCAGGCGCGGACTCTCCGACCCGTCAGTTGGGGCGGCGTACTTGAGCAGAATCTGCCCCGACGACTCCATGCCCACCGCAGAGAGCCCTGCTTTTTCGGCGCGGAGTTTGACTCGCATCTGGTACAGCAGGTTTTGAGTCATTTCTGGCATTTGACCAAACCTGTCGCGGAATTCAGAGCCAAGCGCGTCGAGTTCGGTTTCGTCGCGCAAGTCGGCAATGCGACGATACAACCGCAGGCGCAATTCCTGGTCGGAGATGTAATCGCTGGGAATGCCGATGGCAAGGGGCAGGTCAACGTTGACGGGGAGAGACAAAGGCAAGTTAAACGTTACGTGTTGAAGGTTGAGCGTTGCTTCATCCAGATCAGAACCCTCAACTTTCAACCTTGAACTTTCAACGCGGCGGAGCCGCCTTACCGCATCCGCAAGCATCCGCGTGTAAAGATGGAAGCCGACAGACTGGATGTATCCATGCTGGCGGGTTCCGAGCAAATCGCCTGCGCCGCGAATTTCGAGGTCGCGCATGGCAATCGAGTAGCCCGCGCCGAGTTGGGTATTTTCGGCGATGACTTCCAGACGTTGCTGCCCGTCCTGCGTGGGCGACATTTTGTTGTGGCGGAAAAAGTAGGCGTACGCTCGCATGGCACCGCGTCCCACCCGTCCGCGCAGTTGATAGAGTTGGGCAAGCCCGAAGGTGTCGGCGCGGTCAACAATCAGCGTGTTGGCGTTGGGGATATCCAAACCCGATTCGATGATCGTCGTACACAGCAGGATGTCGATCTCACCCATGTTGAAGCGGTGCATGACGCTGGCGAGTTGCCCCTCCGCCATCTGCCCGTGACCAATATCCACCCGCGCCTCGGGGACGAGTTTGTTGAGGTGTGCCCTCATCGCGTCGATGGTGTTCACGCGGTTGTGGACGAAGAAAATTTGCCCGCCGCGTTCCAACTCGCGCAAAATCGCCTGGCGGACAAGGCGCGGCGAGTAGGGGCCAACATGGGTCACGATGGGCAGGCGCTCTTCGGGCGGCGTGTTCAAGTTCGAGATATCGCGCACGCCCGTCAGCGCCATGTAAAGCGTGCGCGGAATCGGCGTGGCGGTCAGGGTTAGCACATCCACTTCGGTGCGGAGTTTCTTCAAATGCTCTTTGTGCGTTACACCGAAGCGCTGCTCCTCGTCGATGATGACAAGTCCCAAGTCTTTGAATTCGACATCGGCAGAAATCAGGCGGTGCGTGCCGATGATGATGTCTATTTCGCCGAGCGCAAGTTTGAACAAAATCTCGGTCTGCTCACGCGGCGTGCGGAAGCGCGAGAGCATTTCCACTTTGACGGGGAAAGCCGCCAGCCGCTGGGAGAAGGTCTCGAAATGCTGTTGCGCCAACACAGTGGTCGGCACGAGGACAGCCGCCTGTCTGCCGCTCATCACCGCCTTGAACGCGGCGCGGAGAGCCACCTCAGTTTTTCCGTAGCCCACATCACCGCACAAAAGACGATCCATCGGGCGGACGCGTTCCATGTCGCGCTTGATATCGGCGATGGCTTTTTTCTGGTCGTCGGTTTCGACATAAGGGAAGCTGTCTTCGAGTTCGCGCTGCCACTGCGAATCAGGCGCAAAGGAAAAGCCCTCCACCACCTGACGCCGCGCGTACAAATCGAGCAAGTCTTCGGCGACCTTTTGCACCGCTTCCTGAACACGCTCTTTGGTTTCGCTCCAACCCTGCCCGCCGAGATGGTCGAGGGTGGGCTTCCCGCCGTCCGCGCCGACGTAACGGGTCAACCGATCCGCTTGATGGACGGGGACAAATAACGTGTCGGCGTTGTCATACTCGACCGCAAGGTACTCCCGCTCGTGACCTTCCAACTGCCGCTGAAATAATCCCGCAAAACGCCCGATGCCGTGGTCAACATGGACAACGTAATCGCCGACCAGCAAATCGGCGTACAGCGATTCGGGTGTTTCGGCGGTCTGTTTTTGACGAACTCTTGATTGCGGGCGTTCCCAGCCGAAGATTTCTGAATCAGTAATCAGGTGGGTTGGTAATTGGTAATTGGTAATTAAGGTGAAACCTTCGGAGAGCGAGGCTTCGATGAATTGCAGGTTGGGAAATTGGGAATTGGGGTAATGCTCTTCCCAAAGTTCATGCAGGCGCGGCGACTGGCGCGAGACGATGAAGACATCTTCGCCTCGGTCGACAATCGGCGTCAGGTATTCGATAAACGGCTTGAGCCGCCCGCCGAATCTTTCATCATGCCCGAACTGCTCTGCCAATCTGGTAATTGGTGACTGGTCATTGGGGATTGCTTCGGTGGCGTGTCCCAACTCGACAGAGGCAAACCCGCCGAGCGTGTCATGCAACTCCGACCACGGCACGTAGGGAACGGGGAAATCTTTCGCCAGCGTGCCTTCTTCGATACTCTCCTGCCGAAACTTGAGCGCCTGCTCCTCGACCTCGTTTGCCATCGTCTCGACCATGCCCAGATCATCGACCAAAACCAACGCGCGTTGCGGCAGATAATCCAGCAGCGACGCGGGCATGGAGTGAAGCAGCGGAATGTGAAATTCGGAAAACGCCACCTCGTCATCAACCGTCTCGGCTAAAAATTCGCGCGACGGCGTGACGAGGATCGACTCCAATTTTTCAACCGTCCGTTGGGTGGCGGGGTCAAACTGACGGATGGTTTCGATCTCGTCGCCGAAGAAATCCAAACGGACGGGATTGGCGTCAGTGGAAGTCCACACGTCGAGCAGACCGCCGCGATGCGAGAATTGACCGGGCTCCAAAACGGTGTTCACCCGCTGGTAGCCGATCCTCGTCCACTCGCGGATTAATGCTTCGGGTTGGATGGTCTGGTTGACCGAGAGTTTTTTGCACGCTTTGAGAAAGTCACGGCGCGGCAGGGTGCGTGTCATCAACGAGCGGACAGAGGCGACGATGATGGGCGGGGATTCAGGCTTGGGGGTAAATGGTAAATGGTAAGTCGAGAGGACCGTCAGCGCTTGCAAGCGGTCGCGGCGGGTGGCGATTCCCCACGCGGCGTCTTCATAGAACAGCGGGTTTGGCTCCGCGAACAGATAACGCGGCGACTTGACCCAAAAACCAAGTTCATCGAACAGCGAGAGGGCATGGTCGGCGCGGTCGGTGATGAGCAAAATGGGGCGGTTTAAGTCCGCTTGCAGGGTGGCAAGCAGGGGCAGTCTCGCGGCGCGCGGAAGCCCCAGTCCAGGGAGAGTCCGCCCCGCCTGGATGTGGGTCAGCAGTTGCCGGTATGAATCAAGTTCATGTATTTTCGTTAGCAAAGATTCCATTTACATACCACTTATTGCAACGCCTAATTCTGTCCCACCCATCAATTTGCAAGAGATTTATCGTAGACCCTGACACAGTTTCGTCCGGCGATTTTTGCGGCATAGAGCGCCTTGTCTGCAAGTTGAATGGCGGCGTCGAAATTCAACGCAGGTTCGTCCGCCGCGCATACGACGCAAACCAGCCCCATGCTGATGGAAATCCGCATAACCTGATTACCGCATTGGATGCTTTGCCTCTCGAATGTAAGACGGATGCGCTCCGCGACCTTTTCCGCCTCCGTCACATCCGTCTCCGGCAGGATAATCACAAACTCATCGCCGCCATAACGCCCAAGGCAATCGATGCCGCGCAGGTTTTCCAACAGGGTTTGTGCGGTTCGCCGAATGGCGAAATCGCCGACCGTATGACCGTACTGGTCGTTGATTTGCTTGAAGCGGTCGATGTCCAGCATGATGATGGAAAGCGGGTGATTGTAGCGGCGGGCGCGTTCCAGTTCGCGGTCGGCGGTCGCAGTCAGTTTGTGACGATTCAACGCGCCCGTCAGCGAATCGGTGGTCGCCAGCCTTTCGAGATTGGCTTCCATCTGCTTGCGCTCGGTCACATCCTCCTTGATGGCGATGTAGTTCGTGACTCGCCCATTATTGTCCTGAACAGGGGCGATGGTAGTCGCCTCCCAATACAGCGTTCCATCCTTCCGCCGGTTCTGAATTTCGCCGCGCCAGATGTGACCGTTTAAGATGGTCTTCCACAAATCGCGGTAGAAATTTTCGTCATGACCGCCCGATTTCAAAATGCGGGGATTCTGTCCCTTCACCTCGTCCAACAGGTAGCCGGTAGTCTGCTCGAAACTGGGGTTGGCGTATTGAATCGCGCCGTGGTCGTCGGTAATCACAATCGCATTCCCGCTTTGTTCGATTGCCAGCGACAGTTTGCGGAGTTCAAGGTATTGCGCCTCCAACCGTCCCTGATAGGCCTGCAATTGGGCTTCGTCCCGTTTCCGCTCCACAATTCCCCAGATGACATCGGCAACGTAACTCACGGTCAGGATGTCGCTCTCATCGTAGTCCGAAGGTTTGTTGCCAATCCCAAGAATCGAAACCACATCCCCATTGATGATGGTGGGGACAACCAGTTCCCGCACGACTTCGGCGTGACCGGCGGGAAATCCCTTGCGGCGTGAAGCGGGCAGCGCGGAATAGTTATTGTGGATGACGGGCTTTCGCTCATGGACGCATTCCGTCCATACGCCTGCCTGTTCCAGGTCATAATGCATCCCCGCGCCCTCCGCATGACAAAATTCCCGCAGGGTGCGCGTCGACCAGGCTTGAAGCGAAAGAGTTTTCTGGTCGGGCTCCACAAAGTGATAGAAGCCTATTGGACTGTTGGTCAGGTCGCCGATTTCATCCAAAGCCCGCTGCATCAATTCGGTCAGGGAGTGGGTTGTCGAAAACTCAAGAAGCAATAATCGCAATTGCAAGACCGCCTCCGCGCGTTTTCGCCCGGTAATATCCCGCGCAATGGTCTGCAAGGCGGGCTGCCCTTGATAGTCGAACGGCACGGTCATAACCTCCACGTCGATAATGCTGCCGTCCAAGCGGATGAACTTCTCTTCGAGCAGGGGAGCCGCTTCGCTCCGCGCAAGAACGTGATTGATTCTTTGGCTCGCAACAGAGCGGTAATCCGGGTGGATGAAATCCATGACGGGTTTACCAAGAAGCCGTTCCGGGCTTTCCGCCCGCATCAGGCTGAGGGCGGCAGAGTTGACGAAGTCGAACCTGCCATCGTGATAAACGAAAATGGCGTCTGGAGAAAACTCGACCAGGTCACGGTAGCGGGCTTCGCTTTTCTGCGCGGCGTGTTGCTGTTCCTGCAATGCCCAGAATAGCCGCTGGTTCACCATCAGGAACAAGCCGAAGGCAATGGCAAAGAGAAAGACTTGGTAGGAGAGGATCAACACCGCATCGAAGGTGGCGTTTGCCTTGAGCAGGTCGTTTCCCGCCGGTTCAGTCAAATTGACGAAAATACGGGCGGCGCTCATGAGAGACAAGGCAATGAACACCCATCCAATATGCGTCGTAATCGGGCGCATATGCGCGCCTGCCCGGCGCAGCATCAGCCAGGCAATTTGCAGGTAAAACAGGATGGCGAAAGTCGAAAGGTTGATGTTCCGCGCCACAAGGTTAAGTTGGACGAAGGCAAAATACCCGTGGATGAACATGGAAACAGCCATCAGGGCAATGTTGTGAATCTGCCTGCTGCGCGTTTCGAGAAAGTGTTCCAAGCCGACATAAAGAAGGAGCATCCCGGCAATCGGCAGTCCGTTGCCGCCAACGACAATGGACAGCCAATCGGGGATCGCGCCGCGTAAAATAATCAAAAGCATCGAAATCGTTTGCGCGGCAAAGCCTGCCAGCCAAAAACCCACGCCGGGAAACCGTTGGCGGTTTTGTTTCCACAACAAACCGACGACAATCGTGCAGATGGCATATGTCAGCATCTGGTTCAAAACCAGGGTCTTCATATCGATGAGGTTCATGATACGACTCCATTGAACTTGTTCATCGCTGCATTCAGCCCCTTCACGACAAATTCGAATACGGCATCTGTGGCTCGCTCCAGCACATCGGGGAGGAGCGTCATGTCATCCTTCGAGAAATCCTGCAAAACATAATCCTTCGGATCCATGCGCCCGGGCGGACGCCCAATGCCGAGGCGCAGGCGGGGAAAATCCTTTGTGCCAAGTTGTTCGATGGTCGAAGCCATGCCGCGCTGACCGCCCGGTCCGCCGCTGGCGCGGATGCGGATGGTTCCGAGGGGCAGGTCAAGGTCATCGTGGGCGACGATTAGATTTTCTGTTGGGATTTTGTAAAAATGCAAAAGTCCCTGCACCGATTGTCCCGAAAGGTTCATATAGGTCTGCGGCTTGGCAAGCAGGATTTTCCGCTCCTGGTAAAAAGCGGACATGACGATGGCTTTCGATTGCAGTCTCATCCCCTGCGCGTTCAGCCGCACGGCAATGCGGTCGATCAGCATGAAACCGATGTTGTGACGGGTATCTTTGTATTCGCGTCCTGGGTTGCCCAGTCCGATGATAAGGAAGGTGTCAGGCATGGTAATGGGTAAATGGTAATTGGAGATTGGTGGTCAGTTCTTGCGAAGACGGAGAATAAGGAAGAAGAAGACAAACAGAACAAGGGTGGCCAATGCGCCGCGCGCAAAGTTGGAATAGATCACAGGAGGTGTGACCGAAACAGGGTTGGAAGGCAGGGAGGTAGGCGATGGGAAGGTCGGAAAGACGGTCACAGGTTGGGCGGTCGATGCGGGCAGCGGGGTTGAAAATTGGGAGGGAAAAGTCGGGGCAGGCGACGGAGTCGGCAGCGGCTCGTCGTTGCGGATCTTCAAATCCGAAACCACCGCGTCCTGAACAGTGCCGTCTTGAAGCATCACCCGCAAATGCAGGATATAGTCGCCATCGGTTATGGTGGCGGTATCCCAGACTGAGAGAATTGGGTCCGTTACCGGCTGGGAAAAGGTCTGGATGGTGAACCAACTGTCGGCGGGGTCGGAGGCATGAGAAAAAGCCAGTTCCGCAGAAGCAAAGTTCGGGACGTTCATATTCCCTGCAATCTCCACCTGTCCACGCAAAACATCGCCGGGCTGGGGCGAAACAATCGAAATATTTGCCGACTGAACGAGGAAAACAGCAAGGGAAATCAGGAGACGCTTGAGCATGGCAATCAGTAAGTTTAACATGAAGGCAAAGGCGGGTCAAATTGCAAAAATTTCGGAATTGAAATGTGCCGACAATTCTCGAATGTTTAATTTTCTGGTAAACTCAGGGCGTTCCAGAAAATTATGGCGGGGGCACCCGCTTACTCAGGAGATCAAGTTATGGCAAAATCCCGTTCAGATCAGATGGTGGAACGCCTCCGCACCTTGCAGGCAGCCGCCCCGGATATCGAAGCCTCCGCCGTCGTTTCTGTGGACGGCTTGATCATGGCTTCCGCCCTGCAGCAGGGTGTGGAAGAAGACCGCGTGTCTGCCATGTCTGCCGCAATGCTCAGCCTCGGTGAGCGCATTTCGGGCGAACTGGGACGCGGCGGCTTGGAACAGGTTTTCATCAAAGGCGACAAAGGCGCCATAGTGCTGACTGCCATCGGCGAAGAAGCGGTGCTGACCGCAATGACCCGTCCCGACGCGAAACTGGGCATCATCTTTTTGGAGATGCGCCGCGCCGCCGAAGACATGGTCAAATTGATTGGATGAACAAGAAGAAACTTTCCACTCAAATCATTGGACACCCCAAAATGGGGAGGGCTTAAACGCCCTCCCCATTCTCTTTGTATCCACCACGTTCTGAGCGCAGCCGAAGGACAACAACCATGAACAGCCCTTCGACTGCGCTCGGGACGAACCATAGAGAGGTTTTTATATGACCACAAAATATCTATTCTTTACAGGCGGCGTCGTCTCATCCGTCGGCAAAGGCGTGACCGCCGCCGCGCTCGGGCTTTTACTCAAGGAACGCGGGTTCAAGGTGGCGGTGCAGAAGCTCGACCCGTACATCAATGTGGACCCCGGCACGATGTCGCCGTACCAGCATGGAGAGGTGTATGTGCTGGATGATGGCGCGGAGACCGACCTCGATTTGGGGCACTACGAAAGGTTCATCGACAATCGCCTGACGCGGGTCAGCAACTTCACGACGGGACAGGTCTACGCCGAAACCATCGCCAAGGAAAGACGCGGCGATTATCTCGGCGGAACGATTCAGGTCATCCCGCACATCACCAACGAAATCAAGCGCCGCATTGGCCTCGTCTCGAAAGAAACGGGCGCGGAGATCGTGATCCTCGAAGTTGGCGGGACGGTGGGCGACATCGAGTCGCAGCCGTTCTTGGAAGCACTGCGCCAACTCCGCAACGAGGTGGGACGGGAGAACTGCCTCTTCGTCCACGTCACCTGGCTGCCAACCATCGGCGCGACGGGCGAAATCAAAACCAAGCCCACGCAGCACTCCGTCGCCGCGCTGCGGTCGATTGGCATTTCGCCCAACCTGATTATCGCCCGCGCCGACCAAGAAGTGGACAGGGGGCTGTGCGACAAAATCGCCCTCTTCTGCGATGTGGACAAAGACTCTGTCATCCCCATGAAAACGGCGGACGTGCTTTACGAAGTTCCCTTGATTTTGGAGAAGATGGGAGTCGGGGAACTGGTGTTAAATAAACTGGGCATGAAAGCGGAACGCCAGCCCGATATGCAGCCGTGGGAACGACTCGTGGAACACGTCCGCAAGCCGAAGCCTTCCGTAAAGGTGGCGCTGGTCGGAAAATACGTCGAGTTGCAGGATGCGTACATGTCCGTCCGCGAGGCGCTCAAACATGCCGCGCTGGCAAACGATGTGGAAGTGGAAATCGGCTGGGTTCACTCCACCGACCTGGAGAAGGAAAAAGGCTGGGAGGTGGTCAAACAGGCGGATGCGGTGCTTGTCCCCGGCGGATTTGGCTCGCGCGGCATCGAAGGCAAGATTCTCGCAGCGCGCTATGCCCGCGAAAACAAAGTCCCCTACCTCGGGTTATGCCTCGGAATGCAGGTGATGTGTGTTGACTTTGCCCGCCATGTCCTTGACCTGGAGGAAGCCAACTCGTCCGAATTCGACCGCAGCACGAAGCACCCGGTCATCAACCTGATGCTCGACCAGCGCTCCATCACCGACATGGGCGGCACGATGCGCCTCGGTCTCTATCCCTGCCTGTTGCAAGCGGGAACGAAAGCCGCCGCCGCCTACGGCATCTCCCGTGTGGATGAAAGGCATCGCCACCGTTTCGAGTTCAACAATGCCTACCGCGAAAGTTTCCAAAAACAGGGCATGATTTTTTCAGGGTTATCCCCCGACGGCAGGCTGGTCGAAATCGTCGAACTCGCCGACCACCCCTATATGGTCGGCAGTCAGTTTCACCCCGAATTTTTGTCCCGCCCGATGAACCCGCATCCGCTGTTCGTAGGTCTCCTGAAAGCGGCAAAGGAAAAGGCGGGAAGATAGGTCGAAAAGAAAAGCCCCATCTCACGACGGGGCTTTTTTCTTGCTTTGTTATGGGTGGTGTGGATTACACACCGCTGAGGCTGGAGTTCACTTTGCTGAACACGTTGCCGATGATCGGGCCGAGGATCATGAGAGCGGCGATCACGACGATGGCAACCAAAACGAGAATTAGAGCGTATTCAACAAGACCCTGACCTTTTTCCTTGGGTGAAAACAACATGGTGGGAATCTCCTTTCTTCTTGAATTTCCTGAAAAGGTCGCTCAGGATTACTTCCATTTTACACAAACTAAAGAATAAAGCAAGAGAAACAAAGGTCACGTTCTTTACAATTATGTCAGTCTCGAAACGGGCGTTGCCAGCCGCCAAACCCCCTGGGAATTTCGGCATAGACGCCGCGCATATTCGCGGGCAATTCAAACGCAATGGAAAACATCAAACGGTCTGTCAGGGATAGCGGCGTATCGTTCGAGCCGGGCAGGATGGGCGGGAGCAGTTTTATCGACACATGGGAGCGACGGGGCAAACGTTTGAAGAGGACATCGGTGCCGATGACCACCATGGGAACAATGGGACATCGCATTTCGATGGCCATCCTTGCCGCCCCCGTCTTGGCAACGGAAAGCCCCCCTCCTCTCGAGCGCTTTCCTTCGGGAAACATGCCGAGAGTTTGACCATGAGCAAGAACCCTGCGGGCATGAAGCAACGCCCATTCGTCCTTCTCGCCGCGATTGACAGGGAAGGCGCCAAGCGTCCGCAGCAAAGGATCGAGCAACGGGTTGAACAATTCAGCCTTTGCCATGAAAAAAATGGGGCGCGGCGCGGCAAGCTGCATCGGAAAGACATCAAAATTGTTGACGTGGTTTGCCGCCAAAATCACGGGACCATCCAACGGCAGGTTTTCCTGTCCCTCCACCTGGATAACCGAAACCGCGCGGAACAAGCCGCGAATCAGCCAAAGCAACAGGCGGCGGGCAGACGTTTCTTCCAGGGCGTAATTTTTGCGGTCTCGCGGGTCGAAATCCTGCTGTGTTCTCAAAATTGCCTCTCCAACTATACCGCACTCGGTCACAAATTGCGCTTTTTTAGCGAGTGGAAAGCGCAATTTGTGACCGTGGGTATTATAAAATGCGATTATACTTGACAAGATATTCACAATAAACCCAGGAGTTAATAATGGATACGACAATCGAAAGCATCTCCGCGCTCGAAGTTCTCGACTCGCGCGGCAACCCCACTGTGGAAGTGGAAGTGGTTTTGATGGACGGCGCCTTCGGACGCGCAATTGTTCCTTCGGGGGCATCCACCGGCGACCATGAGGCGCTGGAAATGCGCGACGGCGACAAAAAGCGCTATCTCGGCAAGGGCGTCTCGAATGCAGTCGCCAATGTCAACGGTGTGGTTGCAGAATCACTCTTCGGCTGGGACGCCGCCGACCAGCGCGGTCTCGATGCCGAATTGCTTGCCATGGATGGCACGCCAAACAAAGCCAAACTGGGCGCAAATGCCATTTTGGGCGTCAGCCTGGCAGCCGCCAAAGCCGCCGCCAATTCCTTCGGAATGCCGCTCTACCGCTATATCGGCGGCGTGTATGCCCACGTGCTCCCCGTCCCGATGATGACCGTTCTCAACGGCGGCGCGCATACCGCGTGGCAATCCACCGACATGCAGGAATTCATGATCATGCCCTTCGGCGCACCGACCTTCACCGAAGGCTTGCGCTGGGGTGCAGAAATTTATCATGCCCTGAAATCCGTTTTGAAGGAAAAGGGCTACGTCACCCTCGTCGGCGATGAAGGCGGCTACGCCCCCTCGCTCAAAGCGAACAACGAAGCCATCGAGGTCATCCTCGCGGCAGTCGAAAAGGCTGGCTTCAAGGCAGGGCGCGGCAAAGACATCGCCATTGCCCTCGACCCCGCCGCCTCGGAACTCTACGACGAGAAGACCAAGAAGTACAATCTCCGCAAAGAGGGCAAAGAATTGACCGGCGAACAGATGGTCGATCTCTGGGCGAAGTGGGTCACAGACTACCCGATTGTCTCCATCGAAGACGGTCTTGCCCAAGATGACTGGGAATCCTGGCAGTTGATGGTCAAGAAATTGGGCGACAAACTCCAGATCGTCGGCGACGACCTGCTGGTGACCAACCCCGAGCGCGTCCGCCGTGGCATTGCAGACAAAGCCGCCAACGCCCTGTTGGTCAAAGTCAACCAGATTGGCTCACTGACCGAAACCATCGAAGCCGTGGAACTCTGCCACCGCGCCGGCTGGCGTGCGGTCACCTCGCACCGCTCCGGTGAAACCGAAGATTCCACCATCGCCGACCTGGCTGTGGCGCTGAACACGGGCCAAATCAAGACCGGCGCTCCCGCCCGCTCTGACCGCGTGGCGAAGTACAATCAACTCCTCCGCATCGAAGCCGAATTGGGCGACACCGCCAAATACGCCGGCTGGGATGCCTTGAAGAAGTAAATCCGAAATAAAGCCTTTTGAGCGTCGGCATACCTGGAAGGTATGTCGACGCTTTTTTATTTGTCGCCGCGCAGGGAAAAATCAATTTTTGTGCAAATTGGTGCTTGATTTTTCAAAAATAATCAGTATAATTTGCCTAGTTAGTTTATTTAGCGATTAAACAAAGTCTGGATACCCCTCACATGATCACTGGCGACCAGGAAAAAGTACGGAAGATAAACAGATCGCTCATCCTAAACACCCTGCGACTTCACGCACCGGTATCTCGCGCACAAGTGGCGAATTTCACAGGATTGACCCGTGGTACGGTCTCGAACATCGTCAACGCGTTGATCGACGATGGGCTGGTGTTCGAGGATAAACTGGAAGATTCGAAAATCGGGCGTCCGTCCATCCTGTTGGGATTGCGACCAGATGGCGGCGCGGTGGTTGGAGTTGAAGTCGGGGTGGATTTCATTTCCGTGCTTCTTACCAATTTTGTGGCAGATACCCTTTGGGAAATCAGAGAAAAAACCTCGCCTTCACAATCTCAAACCGAAATCATCAATCAGGCAGAACAATACATAGACCAAGCACTCTCAATTGCCAAAGAGCAGGAATTGCGCCCATTGGGCATTGGTGTAGGGTTGCCTGGGCTTGTCAACACAAGGCAGGGTAATTTAATTATCGCCCCCAACCTGCATTGGGCAAACGTGCCTCTCCGCCTGATCTGGAATCAACGTTTCCATCTGCCCGTCTATATCGAAAACGAAGCCAACCTTGCAGCTTTGGGCGAATATTATTTTGGTGTGGCACGGAATGTGGATAATTTTATCTGTCTGACTTCCGGCATTGGTCTGGGCGGCGGAATTATGATCGACGGCAGGCTGTTTCGCGGCGGGTACGGCTACGGCGGCGAAATCGGGCACATCCAGCGCGACCCGCAGGGAGAACTCTGCGGCTGCGGTCGGGTCGGCTGCTGGGAAACGCAGGTCGGTCCGCGGGCGGTACTAAGCAGGGTCAGAAAGCAACTTAATGTCAACAACGACCCCGCCCTGCTCGCTGCCTGTGCAGGCAGTCTCGACAACCTGACCTTCGACCTTGTGGTCAAATTTGCCGAAAGCGGAGACACCATCTGCCGTCAGGCGATAGAGGAAGTGGCTGTCAACCTGGGGGTGGGGATTGCAGACCTGGTCAATATTTTCAACCCCAGCCTGGTCCTCATCGGAGGAGCGTTCATCTCAGCCAAAGATATTATGCATTCGATCATCGAAAAAACGATTTTTTCCAATGCTTTACAACCATCTATCGATAACCTGCAAATCAAGTTTTCAGAGCGCAGCACCGAAGCCTGTGTCCTCGGCGCAGTGGCTGTTGTGCTGGACGATATTTTGCGCGAAATGGTCATTAGCTAGGAATACCATCGAACGCAGTGAAGGCAATCGTGCTGGTACTCGCTGTATTGGCAGACGTCTATTTCAAGAAAAAAGGTTAATCTCATGGCATACGAACCAAAACCCGAACACAAATTTACATTTGGCTTATGGACGGTCGGCAACAAAGGGCGTGACCCTTTTGGCGAGCCAGTGCGCGGCGGCAAGACGCCCGCTGAACTGGTCTACCTGCTGGGCGAAGTCGGCGCGTACGGCGTCAATTTCCACGACAACGATTTGATCCCGATCGACGCCACCCCCGCCGAAGCGGAATCCATCAAAAAGGAATTCCGCAAGGCACTGGCTGACACCGGCCTCGTCGTCCCGATGGCAACCACCAACCTGTTTGGCGATCCCGCCTTCAAAGATGGCGCCTTCACCAGCAACGACCCCAAAGTTCGAGCCTATGCCATCCAAAAGACCTTGAACGCCATTGACCTCGGCGTGGAATTCGGCGCGAAGACCTACGTCTTCTGGGGCGGACGTGAAGGCACAGAATCCGACTCGACCAAGAGCGCTGTTGACGCCATCAAACGCAACCGCGAGGCAATGAACTTCTTCTGTGAATACGCGCTCGACAAAAAGTATGACCTGAAATTCGCCCTCGAAGCCAAGCCCAATGAACCGCGCGGCGACATCTACAACCCGACCACCGGTCACATGCTGGGGTTCATCGCCACCCTCGATCATCCCGAAATGGTGGGCGTCAACCCCGAAGTGGCGCACGAACACATGGCGGGAATCAACTTCATGCACGGCGTCGCCCAGGCTTGGGAAGCGGGCAAACTCTTCCACATCGACCTGAATGACCAGTATCCCGGTCGCTACGACCAGGATTTGCGCTTCGGCTCACGCGACATCAAAGCCGCCTTCTATCTCGTCAAGTTCCTCGAAGACGTCAAGTACGCAGGCTCGCGCCATTTCGACGCACACGCCTACCGCACCGAGGACTACGAAGGCGTGAAAGACTTCGCCCGTGGCTGTATGAAGACCTACCTCATCTTGAAGGAAAAAGCCGCCCAATTCAACGCGGACAAGGAAATCCAGTCCATCCTGGCTGAGATCAACGCCGACGATGGCTCGATGAGCAAATTCTTCGGCAAGTATTCCGCTGAAAAAGCCGCCGCGCTCAAGGCACAACCCTTTGACAGAGTCGCCATCGCGCAACGCGGTTTGAAATACGAACGCCTCGACCAATTGACGATTGATTTGCTGTTGGGCGTCAGGTAGAAAAGTAGTCAGGCACTCAGGTAAACAGGTACACAGGTAGACTCGCGTTTACTTGCGTACCTGTTTTACTTGTTTACCTCCCTCAAGGAGTTCCCATGTATTTCATTGGCATCGACACGTCCACCACCGCCACCAAAGCCCTGTTGATGGACACGGGCGGAAACGTTTTGAGCGTGGCGTCGAACGAATATTCCTTCGAAACTCCACATCCATTATGGAGTGAACAATCCCCCCATCTCTGGTGGGACGCCACCGCCGAAAGCATCCGTCAGGTGTTGGCAAAAACAAAGGTGGATCCATCCGCCGTCAAAGGCATCGGGTTGACGGGGCAAATGCACGGTCTGGTACTGCTGGATGAAAAAGGCGAAGCGCTGCGCCCCTCCATTTTGTGGAACGACCAGCGCACCGCCGCGCAATGTGACGAAATCCGTCGGAGGATTGGAAAAGAGAAGTTGATTCAAATTACGGGAAACGACGCCCTGACCGGGTTCACCGCCCCGAAAATTCTCTGGGTGCAGGAGACCGAACCCGAAATCTGGCAGCGCGCTCGGCACATCCTCCTCCCGAAGGATTATGTCCGCTACAAACTGACGGATGAATTCGGCATCGACTGTGCCGATGGCGCGGGGACAATTCTCTTCGACCTCAAAAAGCGTACCTGGTCGCCTGAGGTATTGAAAGCGCTGGACATCCCTGCCGAAACTCTGCCCAAGACTTTTGAAGGAACCGAGGTCACGGGCACGTTGTCACCTGCGGCGGCGAAGGAACTTGGTCTGCCCGCAGGAATCCCGGTGTTTGGCGGCGGCGGAGATCAAGCGGCGGCGGCAGTCGGCACGGGAGCAGTCCGCGCAGGCGTCGTCTCACTCAGTTTGGGGACGTCGGGTGTGGTCTTTGCCACCACAGACGGCGCAGCAATCGAACCCGAAGGACGGTTACACGCATTCTGTCATTCTGTTCCTGGGAAATGGCATTTTATGGGCGTGATGCTCTCTGCGGCTGGAAGCCTGCGCTGGCATCGGGATACCTTTGCGCCCGGCATGAATTACGATACTCTGCTCACCCCCGCAGCAGACATCCAACCCGGCAGCGACGGTTTAGTCTTCCTCCCCTACCTGACCGGGGAACGCACGCCGCATCCCGACCCACTGGCACGCGGCGCTTTTGTTGGCTTGACCGTGCGGCATGGTTTTCCGCACCTGACACGGGCAGTGCTCGAAGGCGTCTCCTTCGGCTTGCGCGACAGTTTCGAGTTGATGAAGAACGCCGGGCTGAAAAACATCGCCCAGGTGCGTGTGACCGGCGGCGGTGCGCGCAGTCCGCTGTGGCGACAGATTTTAGCGGATGTGTTCAACGCGGAGATCGTCACCGTCAACTCGGAGGAAGGCGCGGCGTATGGCGCGGCTCTGCTGGCAGCAACAGGTTCAGGAGCCTTCCCCAGCGTGGAATCCGCCTGTGACGCCACCATCCAGATTACGGGTAGCACAAAGCCGGGTAAAGATCAGGCAGTCTACGAAAAACTCTATCCAATCTATCGCGGTTTGTATCCAGCCTTGAAACCCACCTTTGGCACGATCGGCTCAAGCTAAAAAAGGTTAGACCCTACAGCGCCGGCAGACTTTGGGAGTCGCCGGCGTTCTTTTTTTTAAGTTGACAAACCCCAAAAAAGTAGCTACAATTAGTTTGTTGCTCCAACATACTAAACCCCATGACTAAAGTAGCGGAACAAGCCTTTGTACGTGAAAAAAATCTATCAGCCGTATTACGGCTGATTCAGACTCGGTCACCCATTTCTCGCGCACAACTCGCCGTTCTTACCGGATTGAATAAATCCACGATATCAAGCCTTGTCGACGAATTACTGGCGAAAAATTTTGTGCATGAAACCGGCAGTAATTTTGGCGCAACCGGCCGACCGGCGACATGGCTCGAAATCAATCCAAAAGGCGGGTCGATCATCGGCGTGGAACTTGGCGTTGATTTCGTTTCTGTCGCCATATCAGATTTGATGGGAAATATTCACTGGCGCCGCAGGGAAGACACAGACCCCGCCGACGATCAGAAAAAAATGATCGACCAGACATTGCAAATCGTCAAAGAAGCAATGTCAACCGATACAAAAACGAGGGGCCGTTTCCTGGGGTTGGGGCTTTCCACCCCCGGTACTGTCGATCTAAAAGAGGGGATTCTAATTTTTGCGCCAAATTTGCACTGGCATAACGTGCCATTCCGCAGCATATTCCACGAACAGACAAAACTCGATATCTATATTGAAAACGATGCCAATGCAGCCGCCACTGCCGAATATCTATTTGGCGCCGCTCAGCACAACCAGGACTTCCTTTTTGTGTTTGCAGGGGTCGGTATCGGCGGCGGGCTTTTCCTGAACGGCAAGTTGTATCGCGGGAAAAACGGCTATGCGGGAGAAATCGGACATTTCCCCGTCATGACAGAGCCGTCACGCATCCTCTGTCACTGCGGGAATTACGGATGCTGGGAAACATACGCCAATCAATATTCCATCATCCACCGCACACAGACGCGGTTGGAGACGAACAATAGCAGCATCATCCCTTCGCTCATGAAAGAACAGAACGCCCTGCTTTCCATTCCGCTCATAAAACAAGCGGCAGACCTAGGCGACCGGGCGGCGATTGATGTCTTTACCGAAGCAGGTTACGCCATGGGGCAGGGGTTTGCAGGCTTGATCAACATCTTCAACCCCGAAAAAATCATTCTTGGCGGGCCGCTAAGCAGCGCAGGCTACTACCTTTTGCCCGCAATCAAAGAAACCGTTGCAAATCACACCATGCCTGAGTTCGCCCAACAAACCGAAGTGGTGTTATCCACGTTTGGGCCCGATGCAAGTCTGATCGGAGCCATTGCCATTGTCGCAGAAGATGTGTTTGCAAAACCAATGAGTATCTAGTTATTTTAAGGAGGTGATGCCGTAATCGCAAAGACCCGTGCCTGATCGTTTCGTTCGAATGTCGTTCAAATAAAAGAAAAAAATATGCAAGGAGAGAAGAATGAACAAAAAGTTGTTTGCTCTTTTGAGCATCCTGGTTGTTGCCTCCATGGCTCTTGCTGCCTGCGGCGGTCAACCAGCCGCACAGGAAGAAACCAAACTCGCGGTCGGCATTGTGCTTCCGACCAAGGACGAACCGCGCTGGATCCAGGACGAAACCCGCTTCAAGGAAGCCTTTAGCGCCGCCGGTTACGATGCGGAAATCCTCTTCAGCCAGGGCGATTCCGCCAAGGAAAAAGCCAACGTTGAAGCATTGATCACCAAGGGCGTCAAAGTCCTCGTGATCTGCCCGCAGGACGGCACCGCCGCCGCTGCTGCCGCTGACGCAGCCCGCGCCGCCGGCGTCAAGGTCATTTCCTATGACCGCCTCATCCGCGATACCGATGCCGTCGACTACTACGTGACCTTCGACAGCGTCGCTGTGGGTGAAGCCCAGGCGCAATACCTCGTGGACAATGCCTCCGGGTCCGGACTGCCCCTCTACCTGTATGCGGGCGCCGCTTCCGACAACAACGCCTTCCTCTTCTTCGAAGGCGCCTGGAATGTCCTCCAGCCCAAGATCGCCGACGGCACCTTCGTCATCAAGAACTCCAGCGAAGCCATTGCCCTCCAGGACAAAGCCACCCTCACCCGCGATGAAATGGCCAAGATCCTCGGCCAGGTCACCACGGAATGGAAATTCGACGTTGCCAAGAACCTCGCCGAAGCCAACCTGACCGCTGCCAAGCCCGAAGACAAGGGTGACGTTTTCATCCTCGCCCCCAATGACGGAACCGCCCGCGCCATCGCCGATGCCTTTGCTGCTGACGCCGATGTCACCAGCTATCTGGTCACCGGTCAGGATGCAGAAGAAGCCTCCATCCAGTACATCATCGACGGCAAGCAGTCCATGACCGTGTTGAAGGATGTCCGCACCCTGGTTAGCGACGCCATCGCCGCCGCCATTGCGTATCTCGAAGGCAAGACCCCCGAAAAGACCACGACCTACAACAACGGCAAGGCTGAAATTCCCGCCAAACCCTCTGTGGTCATCACCGTCGACAAAGCCAACGTCAAGGAAGCTGTGATCGACTCCGGTTACTGGCCTGCCAGCGACTTCACCGGCCTCGATGAAGCTGCCGCGCCTGCGGAACCCGCAACTGCCGGCAAAGTTGAAGTTTTCTCGTGGTGGACCGGTGGCGGCGAAGCAGCCGGCCTCGAAGCCATGATTGGCGTATTTGGCGCCCAGTATCCCGATGTTGAATTCGTCAATGCCGCCGTTGCCGGTGGCGCTGGCACCAATGCGCGCGCCGTCCTTGCCACCCGCCTCCAAGCTGGCGACCCGCCCGATAGTTGGCAGGGACACGCTGGTCAGGAATTGATCGGCACCTACGTTGCTGGCAAACAAATCGAGCCGCTGAATGACCTTTATGAAGCCGAAGGCTGGCTCGCGGTCATGCCCGAAACCCTCATCCCGTTGATCTCTGCGGATGGCAACATCTACTCTGTGCCCGTGAACATC
>Ga0233425_10002947_pt1 | contig 32138 bp, 25 predicted proteins | sample Watercolumn_Towu_2_FD_181712 | JGI IMG/M metagenome (GOLD analysis project Ga0233425, IMG submission 181712) | Freshwater microbial communities from Lake Towuti, South Sulawesi, Indonesia - Watercolumn_Towuti2014_140_MG | ecosystem: Environmental > Aquatic > Freshwater > Lake | place... | reverse complement strand
CGGAAACACCAGCCATCAGGTCGAGCTTCTTGGGCGATGCCGGTTCGCTCACGTCAAGCGCCAAAAGCCCGTCGCCGGTGGATACAAGCGCAAGATCGAAAGATTCCCGCGCCGATGTCACCGGGTCCCCGTCCGTATCCTCCGCAGAGCCCAAATTACCGTCTCCGTCCAGATCTATAGGAAACTTCTCAACTCCGGTTACACGATATGCCCGGTTCAGCCCCGAATAACTCCCAAACGGGCGCAAATCCGTGCCGAGTATCACAAGCGCGTCGCTGCGAACCGCAAGTATCTTCTCACCGGCGCGCGAGATCGAACTGTAACGATTCTCCGCTGCCGTGCCGCCTCCGGTATAACTGCCGCCTATCGCCTCCGCAGGGCCGCCGGACATCCGCGTGAGGTCAACCGCCTGTATGCCAAGACCAGCGTTGGCTATATACGCGGCATCTCCGTGCAGCGACATCTCCATCGGCTCGCCGCGGTGATACGGCACGCCAACAGGCGGCGGCTCGTCATCGGACGGATTCCATGAAAGATACAGTTCGTCGTTTACAACCGTGTCCGGATTCGAAAGCTGATCCGCCTTGATATAACCCAGCCTGCCGCGATGCCTCCTGCCGTTGAAATTCCACTGCGTGTATCCCGCCGTCACCAGATAATCGCCGGATATATCAGTGTTATCCCTAGCAGAAAGCGACAGCCCCGGAACCGCCTTTATATCATTCAGCCACTCAAGCACAAGCTTGCCGCGCGCCTCCGCGTCGGGAGCCTCCGTTATCACCCCCGCGCTCAGGTTGCGCGGATTGTACGGATCCGACACGTCAACAAGGCCAAGGTACGAGTTCGCAAGCACACTGCTTCCAACACGCGTATGACCCATCACCGCCAACCGGCCGCCAAGAACCGAAACACGCGCCGCCTCAGGAAACCGGCCCACCGAAGACAACTCCTCCGGACTGAACGTCGTAAAACGCCCCGCCGGGCCGCTTACTCCGTTGCCACCAAAATCCTTCACGCCCGAAAGCTCCACCGTGTATGTCTCGCCGTACCGGTAGCCGTATGTCGGCACAAACACGATCGTCCGCCCGTCGGACGAAAGATACGCCGCGCCAACAACCGCCCTGTCCTGCCCGTCGGTCACGCGCACTGTGGCGCGGTTCACGCTTGAGGGATCGAGCGGCTCGTCAAACGCGATTGTGAAATCGGTTCCCCACGGGAAAACGCCGGTTGCCTCATCCGGAATCGTGCGCGTCACAGCCTTCGGCGGCGTGTGATCGTCGGTAAACCGGATCACGCCGGGAACAAACTCACCACGTCGCGGCGGCCCCATGACCGTCACGGTCTGAACCGCTTCACCGTCCGGGTTTTTCAGCGTCATATTAAACGGCCTGTTCACCGGAACCGTCACCGGAAACTGACGATGCACCTTCTTGTATACCGGAAAGTTCAAACCCGCCTGTCCGCCTATCCACGTAAGCAGATCGCTTACCACCCACGTGTCCACCATCGCGTAACCCACGCCATCGTTTAGATGAACCTGAATACCGTAATACGCGCCGTCGTACACCCCGTCAAACGGCGGCGAGGTGGAATATATCCGCCCGTCGCGCAACTCCGCCGGACAGGCAAGCGTAAGCTCGTCACGGCCCCGGAAGTTCATCGCCTTCGTCACAAGTATCTGATGATCGGGCGTTACCCAGTCCGGCGCGGGAACCGATACCTTGATCTCCCCGTCAGGCCGAATCCCTCCGGTGTCAACCTGAAACGCGCCAAGCGGCAGCACCGTGGAATCGCCAAGCTCCGAAAGCAGCCCCTCCAGCGTCTCAACAGGAGCGGATGAAACACGTATCACGACGTCCTGCCCGAAAGCACCCGGCGGAACATACGCCGTCAGGCCGTCTTCCCCACGGATGATGCCGCCGTCAGGCCCGACGGCGGCGGTTCCGTCGCCGCTCTGGAAAAGACCGGGGTCAAGCACCGTCACGTTGCCAAGATGATCCTCCACGTTCACGTCAACCTTGTCTCCGATGGACGCCTCTATCCGGCCGGTAAAGCTTCCGTCCTCGTCCGCAACCACCGTAACCACGATGTTCCGCGTCCGGTTAAACAGAATCACCGCGCTGCCCGGCGCGGCAAGACCAAGACCGCCGCCGATTGCAATCATGCCGCCTTCATCGGGCAGACCCGCCCGCAGCAGGCCCGGCTTAAGCAACGCGTTACCCAAAACCTCCGACGTGCAGAAGACAGACTCGAACGGCGAAAGCGCCACACCATGCTCGTCCGTAATACCATGCTCGTCCGTAATACCATGCTCGTCCGTAATACCATGCTCGTCCGTAATACCGCCCGAAAGACGAAGCCGGTAACTCGCGCCAGACTTAAAAGGCTTCTCAGGCGTGAAAACCGCGGCGAAACCGCCCGATGTCAGCGACACGCGCCCGGCAACCGCAACAGGCGGCTTGTCCAGACCCGGTTGATCCTCCAAAAGCATCATCGTTGCGCCGGTGACGGTGGACGTCTTGACCGCCTTGGTAAACGAAACCTGTACACGGGCGTTTAAATCGACCTGCGTAGCCTTATCAAAAGGCGTCACGGCCGCAACTTCAGGCGGCAGAAGCTCAAGGTTCAGCGCCGCCTGCCGCGTCTCTCCTGCCTGGAGCGTTCCTGTTTCGCTTGCGGTAAAACCGGTTCCCGGTTCCGACGCCGCAAGAACATACGGCCCGGAAAGACTCAGCATCGTAAAACCTCCATCCGCGCCGGTGACCGCGCGAAACTGAAGATTATCAACCGCAACCAGCGCACCGGGAGCTGCCGCGCCGGATTTAAGAATTTGGCCGGTCAGATACGCTACCGGGCGGGACGGAACATAAAAAGCGTAACGTCCGTCGGTTATGCACGGCGATGCAAGACACCGGGTTATCGCCACGCGGCCGCCGGACGCATGCCCAACCGCAACGGCGGTCAGCACGGAAGCGCCGCCAATCGCCCCTGCCCTGCTCAAGACGATTTCCGTGTTATCCGCCCAATTGCCGGGCAGAATGAATTCAGGGGTTGCGCCATTTGCGAACCGGCCGCCCTGCATTCGCAAATCGAAGGCCGAGGCAAGCGCAAGACCGGGCGCATTGGTGTCGGCGGTGCCGATGTCCGACAGCGAAAACGAGGTTTCGCCCGTAAGCGCGCCTTCCGGCACAACAATACCTATTCCGCCCGTGCCGGTAATAACGCCGCCGCGCGCGCCGATCACGCTGCCCGACGTTTCGTCGCCAAAGGCTTCGCCGCCTGATGATGGCGGAAACGAAACATCTATCTCCACGCTTCCGTGGTAAAGCGCGCCTATCGGATAAACCTCCGACGGTGTGACAGGAAAAGCGGCGGAGAGCGTGTTGCCGTTGCCGCTTGGCGGCCATGCGTAGAGCGTCAGATCCTGCTCGAACGGATCTTTCGAAACCACCTCGCCGGATGAAAGCCTGTATGTTTCGGTAATTCTGGCCCTGACCGGCCTGCCCGACGAAACAGGCGCGGGCGTGGCGACAACAACCGTCGCAAGCCCTTTTGCGCCTTCGCGCGAAACAACAGCGGGCGGGTTCACGGTGACAACCGCCTCGCCGCCATCCGGGTTTACAAAAGGCGTTGGCAGAATAATCTCGCCGGATGCCAACGGCATCGGCGGCGCGAACGGAAGACTGTCGGACATAAGAATCGCATACTGTCCGCGTCCGGCCGTATCGATGACAATCTCGCCGCCAGATGTGCCTGTTACAAGCCGCGCGTCAACGGCAACCCAGCTCGCGGACGCCTCGTCAAACCGCGCCGCCACAAATCCGGACAATTGGCCGGTAGTATCCGCAAGCCCCCAGGCGTTTGCGATCCGGAGGGTTCCGGTCTCGCCAAAGGCCCCTTCCGGTGAAGAAATATCGACGCCCTAGACCGGCGACCAGCCAGGCGGCAGACGGTGGGCAAAACCCTGCCGGCTCAGTACGGTAACCGAAACCGTTGCGTTCCGCCCCGGCGCACCCGCCGGAATGTGAAAGACCGTATTTTTGCCGGTAAGACCGGCTTCGCCCGCGTTAACTGCGGCCGCCACGGCCAAAGGCGTAAGCCGCGCATCGAAAACCTCATGCGATCGATTCGGAACAAGCGCTGCCCGCCGGAACACACGGGTGAAACCGTTCTTGCGGATCTCGATAAGGGCCGTGCCGATGCCGCCGTCGTACCGGAAAGAGTACCGGCCTTCGGCGTCCGTTGCCGACGCTATCGGCAGGGCCGGAGCCGCGCCGTCGATCTTGAGCACCATTACTTCCGCCCCGGCAAGCGGCAGCCCAAGTGTGTCGTCATACACCTCGCCGGTAACGAACGCCGACCCCACTCTTGTTTCGAACAAGCTTGAATAAACGGCGGCAAGCCTGTTTCCGGCCCTGTCGGCAACGCCGGTTCCAACGCTGACCGTATGGGTTTCGTTCGGCCGCAGATCGGACAAAGGCGTGAATATTACATCCGTGCCGGAAAGAGAAAACGAACCAGCCACCACGCCTGACGGGCCGGTTACGGTTATGTTGCCGTTGAGCGTGGCGGCAGAGGGCTCCTCGGAAAAGCCTATGCGCACAGGAATCGCGAGCGTATCGCGCGGATCGGCCATGATCGAAACGCCTGTGACCGACGGAGCCGTCGAGTCTTGTATAACGCTGAACGTGGCCGCTTCGCTCAGGTTTCCGGCCTTGTCGCGCACGGTGCAGACAAAGCTGTTCGACACGTTTGACGCAAGATAAACCGTCGCCGAAAACCTGCCGCTGCCGTCTGCCGTTGCCGTTGCCGCCGCTACGCCGTTGATCTCCACGGTTCCGTCGCTCTCCGCGTAACCGGACAGCGTAACCGACGGCAGATTCGTCAGGGAGGAAACCGTATCGAGCAGCGGAACGGGCGGGGCGATCGTGTCAGACACAACCGTCACGCTCGATGACCCCGATTGGCCGGTTGCGGCGGTTGCGACAACCGTAATGGTGTTCCCGCCTTCGGCCAGCGGAACGTTATCGATCGAGAAGCTGTTACCGGCGATAACCGCGGGCAGGCCGTTTACGGTTACGGATACCGCAGCGGCATCGCCGATGGTTCCAGCAACCAGTACCGTACGGGTGCTCACATACGAGCCTTGCGCTGGAGAGTTTATCGTCACGGAAGGAGGAACCGGCGGCGGTAATGCCGGCGACGGGTTCCGGTCGATTTTTTTTATCTGAACATCGTAGTTCGCGCCGTTGAACGCAAGCGCCAACAGATACGGATGACCCGCGCCGTCAAGCCCGCTTTGCTGTGGAACAAACCCGGCCTGATGCTGTTTTGTCCAAACCAGATTACCCGATAGATCGTATTTGAGCGTGACCGTCTGAGCCGCGTTGCCGCCCGAAAATATTGCGTTTACATACGCGGAGCCATCGCTGCCTGATGTCAGCACCGATGTGGAGGATGACGGAGCGATCGCGCCGCCGCTGTAAGATCGCGTCCATGTCTCGTTTCCGGCGCCGTCGTATCTTGTGGTGGTTACCGTCTGCGGATCCGACGCGCCGCATGGAAGCGACGAAACGTAAACGCCATCGGATTGGGCTGATACACCGGGATAGCATCGAGCGCCGGCCGCGTATGTTTTTGACCATGCCACTCGTTTGGAGACGTCGAATTTGACCATAAGCACGGTCCGGCTGTCGCCGGTCTTGCCGCCAAGAACATAAATATTGCCTTGAGGATCGGCAGTAAAATCGATAATTGACGACAACGAATTGTCACCGGCGGCGGTAATGCCGGCGACGGTATTGCCGGAGGCGTCGTATTCCAGAATCCGCCACGGGTTAGCCGGAGATTCGACTGTAATGTAAACGTTTCCCAACCCGTCCGCGGCAATTTTATTGCAGAAGTTATAACTTCCGATATCGTATTTTTTCAGCCACAGAACACCGCCTCCGGGGCTGTACTTGACCGTCACGCATTCCGAAGCGCCCACTTTGTATCTATAGCCCGTCACGACAGCGTTTCCGGAGCTATCGACGGCAACGTCCTGCGCCAGCTCCATTGCGTCCAGCATATAACCGCCGTATGCAATATCTTCGTCGAAATATCGAACCCACGACAGGTTCCCGTCGGAATCGTACTTGACTGTGGCGTAATCGATATTTCCGGGATTGGACAGAATATATCCCGTCCAGTAGACGTTGCCTGCGGCGTCAACCGCCGCTCCGGACATCCAGTCGGTCGATCCGCCGTCGTACGTTACGCTCCATAGCTCAGCCGGAGCGGTATTTCCATTTTCCGCCAGAGCAGAATCCGCCGTTCCGAAAAAAACAGGAAATAACAGAAACAAGGCGCACAAGATACTAGATGCCCGCCATGCCGGATATTTTGAGATCGATCGTCTGCCCTTGCCACACATAAAGACGCCCCCTCGCCTGATGCCCGGTATTTTTGTTGCCCAAAACCGGATTCGAAACCCGGTCAAACAAAAACGTATCGAAACAATATGTCTGGTGTTGCTTTTTGCGCGGATTGTTGAACGATTTGGCTTGCCCCCCCTAATCGTCTAAATCAACATAAAATATTTTTCGCGTTATTGTCAAACAGGGAATATGCCAGGCTTCTCCAGCGCTCCGAACAATTTGAACTCGCGGTTAATCGCCGGTTACTTTTTAAGATAATTGCAAATCAAATCGAGAATCATTTTAAACGCAGGCTTTGCAACCACCAGGCCTGCAATCATCAGGCCATGCCTGCCGGTCAACTTATGCTATTATTACGGTTGTTTATGAAACGGGCAGTTGTTCATGTATGAAATCGTAAGACGCGAGGATTTCTCGGACACGACCTTTCTGATCGAGGTCAAGCGTCCGATGCTGGCCAAAGCCGCCATGCCGGGCCAGTTCGTAATCGTCCGTTCTCATGCTGGCGGCGAACGGATACCGCTTACCATAGCCGACTTCGACCGCGAAGCCGGAACCATCTCACTTGTCGTTCAGGCTGTCGGCAAAACCACGAAACAGATGCGCGAGGAATGCGTAACCGGCTCCCGATTAAAAAGCCTTGCCGGGCCTATGGGCAAGCCAAGCCATATCGACACCGCAGGCAAAGTCGTCTGCGTTGGCGGCGGGCTGGGCGTAGCGCCGGTTTATCCGATACTCAGGGCATACAGGGAATCAGGCGCATATGTGATCGGCGTAATCGGTTTCCGAGAGAAGGGGCTGATCTTCTGGAAGGAAAAGTTCGCGGCGCACTGCGATGAACTGGTCATCTGCACCGACGACGGCTCCGAAGGCATCAAGGGCAACGTGATTACAGGGCTTCGGGATGTGATTGACCGGCATGACGACATCGGCGAGGTAGTTGCCATCGGCCCGCCCATAATGATGCAGGCCTGCTCCGAAGCCACGCGCCCCGCCGGGATCAAAACCATCGTCAGCCTGAACCCGATAATGGTGGACGGAACCGGCATGTGCGGCGGCTGCCGCGTGACCGTGGGCGGCGAAACCAAACTCGGATGCGTTGACGGCCCCGATTTCGACGGACACAAGGTTGATTTCGACGAGCTTATCACGCGCCTGCGCCGCTGGAAAGCGGACGAACGCGCCGCGCTTGAGCGCTGGCAGAAGCACAAGCCGGAGTGCCGCCTTCTTCGGGGAGCGGCGGCGTGAAGAGAAAACCCGGAGCCATAGACACTGTCAGAACCGCGATGCGCGAGCGGCCGCCGCTTGAGCGCCGCCGTAATTTCGACGAAGTTTCAATCGGTTTTACGGAAGACGAAGCGCTTCGCGAAGCGGCGCGGTGTCTGCGCTGCAAAAAGCCGGGATGCGTCGAGGGCTGTCCGGTTTCCATAGGCATTCCGGAGTTCATCGAACGAATCGCGGAACGCGATTACGAGGGCGCATATCGCGTTCTGTCGCAGTCCACACTTCTTCCGGCTGTCTGCGGACGGGTCTGCCCGCAGGAGCGGCAGTGCGAGGGGCGATGCGCGGTCGGCAAGAAATACGCGCCGGTTGCGATCGGCGCGCTGGAGCGATTCGCGGGCGACATGGCGATTTCAAACGGATGGACTACGGGTTCTTCTCGCCCCGCATTGAACGGCAGGCGTGTGGGCGTGATCGGCTCCGGCCCGGCAGGGCTTGCATGCGCCGCCGACATGGTGCGCGCCGGTTGCGAGGTTACGATCTTCGAGGCGCTTCACGAGCCTGGCGGGGTTCTGCGCTACGGCATACCCGAATTCAGGCTGCCAAACAGCGTTGTGGACGCGGAAATCGGCAAGCTTTCGGCGCTCGGCGTAAAGACGGAATGCGACACGCTTGCGGGCAGGATGTTCACCATCGAGCAGATGATGGGCGAAATGGGCTTCGACGCCGTCTTCGTGGCCGTTGGCGCGGGCTATCCGGTATTCCCACGCGTTCCGGGCGATGCGCTAAACGGCGTGATTTCCGCCAACGAACTGCTTACGCGGTGCAACCTGATGGCCGCGCATGCATTCCCGGAAACCGACACGCCCATGGGCATCGGGCGAAAAGTGGCGGTGATCGGAGCCGGAAACACCGCTATGGACGCCATGCGCGTGAGCCTGAGGCTGGGCGCGGAGCAGGTTTTCTGCCTATACAGGAGAGGCGAGGAAGAATGCCCGGCGCGCGCCGAGGAGCTTAGGCACGCGAAGGAAGAAGGAATTGTATTTCATTGGCTAACCGCGCCGGTTGAGATACTGGGCGATGAAAACGGACATGTCCGTGCGGTTCGCTGCATTGGCACGAAGCCCGGCGAGCCGGATGCGTCGGGCCGGAGGCGTCCGGTTCCGGTTCCGGGAAGCGAGCGCGAGTTCGAGGCCGACACGATTGTTTACGCAATCGGCACGAACGCCAACCCGATCATTGGCCGCACATGCGGAATTCGTCTTACCGAAAAAGGTTACATAGCGGTTGACGACGAGCTTCAGACCTCCATCCCCGGCGTGTTCGCTGGCGGCGACATAGTGACCGGCGCGGCCACTGTCATTCTGGCGATGGGCGCGGGACGGAAGGCGGCCAGGGGAATGAGGAAGTATCTGGGGATTTAGGTGGAGGGGACATTCTCAAAACCTGTTGCGCGTCCGCGCGTGTGATGCGAAAGCCGCATGGAGCGCGGCATCGGCGTGGTACAATTATTGGCAGGTGGACGGCGCGATGATTAATGAAAAGGCACTCAGTGAGCGTAACCGCAGAAAGATCGAACGGCTTCACCATGAAGCGATTGAGAAGGCGCAATCGCTTGCCGCGATGCTGAGAGCCAAATACGGAGCCGGAAGGGTGATTCTATTCGGTTCGGCTGCCGGCAACGGCTATATGCACGAAGGAAGCGACATAGATATGCTTGTTGACGGCATAGCAAATGACGATTTTCTGCAAGCCGGTTTCGACGCAAGCGTGGCGGCAATGCCGTTCGACGTTGATATTATTCCGCGTGAACGCGCCCGAAAGGAGATCATAGCAGCCGCTGAAGAGAGGGGATTGGAACTATGAACGGCTTGAAGGTGCTGCGGGCGCAGATTCTGAGCGAACTGGAAAGCATGAGAAAACTTCTCGACGAGGCGACGGAAATAGCGGCAAACGACAATTCCAACATCAACATTCGGGCGGGCGGGTCTGTTCTGCACGACTTTTACTCCGGCGCGGAAAATATCTTTCATGCGATAGCCGGAGCGGTTGATGAACGTATTCCATCAGGAATGAGCTGGCATGTCGAGCTTCTGAACCAGATGACACTAAATATAGAAGGCGTCAGGTCGCCGGTGATAAGCAGGGACACAGCGAAGGCGCTCGAAGAGTATCTTCGGTTCAGGCATCTTTTCAGAAAGCGTTACGGCTTTGATCTTGAATGGGCAGGCATCAAACGGCTGTTGGGCAAGCTTCCGCATACGTTCGATGCTGTCGAGCAAGACCTTAAATCCGCATTCGGGAGTTGAATCAACCCGCAGGCTGTTTTCACCCAAGCGCAATAGCGCCGACACAATCGCCCGAAGCGTTATCCGTTCAGTCCTCCTTATGCGCCGCCAGAGCATCCACAGCCTTCAGCCCGTCCACCGCCGAGCTTACGATGCCGCCGGCGTATCCGGCTCCTTCGCCAATCGGAAACAGACCTGTTACGTTCACCGACTCCAGGGTTCCTGTCCGGCGCGGAACCCGCACCGGCGATGATGTGCGTGTTTCGGGGCCGACAAGCACGGACTCCTTGAACCCCTTGATTCTTTTGGCAAACTCGTCTATTCCCCGCCGAAGAGAAGCTGCGAGCGCGCCCGGAAGCATTCGCGCAACGTCCGACGCGACAACGCCGGGCGTGTAGCTCGTTTCGATTGTTCCCCGCGACGCCCTGCCGCGCATGAAATCGGCCGTTTTCTGTGCCGGGGCAAGATAGCCTCCGCCCACCATCTCGAAGGCCGCCCGCTCAATCCGCCGCTGAAATTCAATTCCGGCCAGAACGCCGCCGCCGCGGAAGTCTGAGGGATTCACCGAAACCACAATCGCGGAATTCGACAGCCCGGAATCGCGCCCGTACCGGCTCATACCGTTTGTCACCACGCCGCACGGCTCGCTCGCCGCAGCCACCACAACGCCGCCGGGGCAGTTGCAGAAGGAATAAACGCCGCGCCCGGCCTTCACATCCTGCCATGCAACGCGGTAATCCGCCGCGCCAAGCTCCGGATGTCCGGCAAACCGGCCATATTGCGCGCGGTCTATAAGCTCCTGCGAATGCTCGATGCGCAAACCCACGGCAAACGCCTTCGGCTCAAGCGCCACGCCCGCGAGATGCAACATTTCATATGTATCGCGCGCGCTGTGTCCGGTGGCCAGAAACACGGCGTCGGTGTCTATCCTGTCGCCTCCGGCTTCAACACCCGCTATCGCGCCATTATTGATAATCAAGCCGGTAACAGCCCTGTCGTAATGAAACGTGCCGCCAAGTTCGCGGATTCTGTTACGAAGACGGCAGACCACCGCCCGAACTTTCTCCGTGCCGACATGAGGTTTTTGCTCGTAATGAATCTCCGGATGCGCGCCGCATTCGACAAAGAGATCGAAAACCCTGCCCACAAGCGGATCCTTCGACCGGCATGTGAGCTTGCCGTCGGAGAACGTTCCGGCGCCGCCTTCGCCAAACTGCACGTTCGACGATTCATCCAGCACGCCGAAGCGCCAGAGGCGATGAACCGCCTCGATGCGCCGTGGCATCGCGCCGCCGCGTTCGAGCACCACCGGCTTGTATCCTTTAAGAGCAAGGGCATACGCGGCAAACAGTCCGGATGGTCCGGTTCCCACAACAACAGGATATTCGCCGATTCGGCGGCTTCCCGTGGAAAGCTGCGCATGTTCCGGAGCTGAGCCGGTCTCCGCGCGGCTGTCTTCTATCTGAAGGGAATAAACGATCCTTACACGATCCTTCTTGCGGGCATCCACCGACCGGCGAAGCAGAATTATCCTGAATTCCGGCAGACGATCGGGAGCGACATCAAGCGCGCGGCAGACCTCAGCGCTTATATCCACCCGTTTTCCGCTAACGATGGGAACTTCAATTGTCAGTGTCCGGTTGTTGGTCATTGGCAGATACCTTAGCACAATGGTTGCTCCATATCGGATGTTGCCGCCCAAATTGACCGCCTGAATTACCGCGTGCTAATCTTCGAGTCGAAATCGGATGAGATCATTCCTGCTTGCATTGCAGTTTCTTACCGTCATTCCCGTGCGCGTTCATGGCGATGTCACGGCGGTTCATATAGCCCGGAGCGTCGGCCTGTATCCGCTTGTCGGAGCGGTTCAGGGCGCGATTATCGCGTCGGCCGCTTTTCCGCTCGCATACGCATTTCCCGACGACATGGCCGCGGCGCTGCTGCTTCTGCTGCTGATCGCCACGAATGCCGGATTCCACCTCGACGGGCTTTCCGACACACTGGACGGCATGGCCGTGAAATCATCAGGCAACAGGGAGGACGACCTGGAGCGCAGGCTTGCCGTCATGAAGAAAGGCCCGGCCGGCCCGATGGGCGCGGCTGGAATAACGATGGCCCTGCTTCTGCAATATCTCGGCATTCACGCCGTTATAGAGGGAGTCGCCGGAAACGTATCGCATCTTGTAATTACGCTGTTTCTCATGCCGATGCTTGCCAAATGGTCGATGGCCGCCGCGATTGCCGGCGCGAAATCCGCCCGTCCCGACGGCTTGGGTAATCTTGTCATCGAACATGCCGGGAAGCGCGAATTGTTGATGGCGCTCGCGATAGCCGCGGCGTTCACGGTTGCAGGCGCGATTGCGGCTCCCAAAAGCCTGTCGCCATGGATGCCGCTTCTTCCAGCCCTGCCGTATGCGCTTGCCGCCGGATTCCGCCGCTGCTGCAACGCGCGATTCGGCGGCATGACCGGCGACATGTTCGGCGCGCTGAATGAACTGGCGCAGACCGGTTATCTGCTGCTGGCCGGAGCATGGCTTCGACATTCCGCCTGACAGCCCCTTTGCATTTATACTGAACAAGTATTCTTCCGATAGGTTATTATGTAAACCGACATTGTTTCTACGGAGCTTGCACAGATGCTGTTTGTTTTGATTCTGCTTGGATTCGTGTTCGCGCCTTCCGCCGCTTTCGCATGGGGGCCGATGACTCATCTCTACCTGGGACAAAAACTTCTCTCCGCCGCTCCATCGCTGATTTCGCCGGTTATATTCGAGATAATCCGCGCATATCCGCGCGACTTCCTCTACGGTTCGATCATAGCCGACATTGTTGTTGGCAAGCGGTTTCAGGAGCAAAACGGCGATTCACACAGTTGGGAGCTTCCTGCTGCCATGCTGGAAATGGCCGGAAACGATGCGCAGCGTGCCTTCGCATACGGCTATCAGTCGCATCTGGCAGCCGACACCGTGGCGCACAACGAGTTCATTCCGCGTTTCATCCTGATGCCGAACATCACGCACGCCCTGCTTGAGATGAAGGCCGACAGTCTGATCGACCGGCATCACTGGATAAAGCACGACCGGACGGTTCAGATGCGAAACGACGCGCTGCTTGAGCAGGCAATGACGAGGCCGCGCCTTCGATTCAGCACGAACAAACGTATTTTTAAGGGAATGCTGATGCTCTCCCGTCTGAATTATGGCGGCGTTGTGGGAGATTTCATCGACCGCCACCTTCCGTACATCGCCGAAGAGGATGAAATCCGCCATTACATGGGCAGGGCGCTATCCGGCATGATAGACTGTTTCAGGGATGGCGAGGGCGCGTCCGTCATGAAGGCCGATCCTCTTGGCAAGCGGACGCGCGGGCGTCTTGAGGCATACGGCGGACGCTGAACCGCTCTCGTTTTTTCCCGAAAAATATAACAGGAGGTTTTTCATGCCAGGTTCCAGTGTGACATTGGTTGGCGGAATGCAGTTTGTGGGCGTATCCGGGACGGGACACGCGGTGGTTATGGACGCCGATCAGAAAAACGGAGGCGCGAACTCCGGCGCGCGTCCGATGGAGTTCCTGCTTACCGGCTTCGGCGGCTGCACCGGCATGGACGTGATCTCGATACTCCGGAAAAAGCGCCAGAAAGTTACAGGCTTCGAAATATTCGTGGATGGCGAAAAGGCCGATGGCCATCCGGCGCGATACATCAAAATCCATCTGAAATACGTAGTTACAGGCAAGAACATCTCACCCGACGCAGTTGAGCGCGCGATCAGGCTGTCTCTGGACAAATACTGTTCGGTAGGCGCAACGCTCGGCAAGTCGGCGGAAATCACATCCGAATTCAGGATTATTGATTCCGAGGCAGAAACAGGCGGCCAGACCTGAAATTATACGGGAATCAGATGGAGGCGACGAGCGGATTCGAACCGCTGAATAAAGGTTTTGCAGACCTCTCCCTTACCACTTGGGTACGTCGCCTTGATTCGGCCCCGGGCTGTGCCACGATTCGGCCAAAAACCGGCAAAGCTCAGGCGTGATTAGTATTTTAGCAGACTCACGGCTCAGCTTGTCAAGCAAACAGCAGGCCTGATGGATGTCTTTCGAGCCGCTTTCCAGCCGAATTGATGCCTGCACGCTTTGCGGCGCTTGCAAGGCCGTATGCCCGACATACATCAACAACCCGGTTGAACCGCTGTCGGCGCGCGGAAGGCTTGCCCTGGTCGCCGCGCTCGAAACCGGCGCGATGGAGAAAACATCAGGGCTGAGAAACGCGATCCGCACATGCCTGCACTGCGGACGATGCGAGACGGCCTGTCCGGCTAAAATAGATATTCAGGAAGAAATATTTCGCGGGAGATCACTTATTCCCGAATCGCCGCTGATTGCCAGACCGCTATTGCGCGCCCTGATAGTGCCGTTCGCCGCCAAAACGCTGTTTTGGGCCGCCCGCATAGGGTACATGCTTATGTACCGCCCGCTGAAGCTGGATGAACGGATAAAGCGCGTTCCGGCTCCGGCGCGTGTTCCGTTCATCGACTCGGAATCGCTGTTCAAACCTGTAAATCCTGCGCGTGGCTCTGCGGCTGAACGAGGCCTCCCCGTGAAGCCGCGTGGCTCTGCGGCTGAACGAGGCTTCCCCGTGAAGCCGCGTGGTAGAATCGCGATATTCGCCGGTTGCGCCGTGAACCGCTTCTATCCGGCAACAGGCGGGGCGATGCTCGACATCCTGCTCGCTCTCGGCTACGAGGTTGTACTGCGCCATGGCGAGGTCTGCTGCGGCGCCCCGGCGCGTGAAACCGGCCACGACGACATTGCGCGGGAGATGGCCCGCCGTAATGTTGAAGCGTTCTCGCTGGCAAGGGTCGACGCCATCCTGACAGCCTGCCCCACCTGCGCTGTCACGCTGAAGGTTCAGTACCCCAGGATGATCGCGGTTCCGAAGGGTTTCTCCGAACTCGTGCAGGACATCAACCGGTTTCTAGCGGATAAGATAGACATCGAAATGAAATCCGAGGATCTTCTCATCACTTATCACGATCCATGCCATCTTGCCGTCGGCCTGTCGGTGAAGTCCGAACCGCGCAAGCTTCTGGCGCAGACCGGAGCGGAGCTTGTCGAGGCTAAATCGGAAACCGGATGTTGCGGCTTCGGCGGTCTGGCCGGATTCACGCACCCGGATGTTTCACGACGTATCGGAGCGCGGCGGCGCGAGGAACTGGCGTCAACCGGCGCGCGCGTAATCGCAACCTCCTGTCCCGGCTGCAAAATACAGCTTGAGGACGCATTCCGGCACGATCGGGGCGTTCGGGTGCTTCACACTGTTGAGATATTGCGCGATGCTGTCGTTGCGGCCGCCGGCCGATTATAATAGCCGATCAATCTTGCAGGAGGACTTCCAATGAAATTTTTCATAGACACCGCCGACATAGCCGAGATTCGCGAGGCGAACGCAATGGGGCTGGTTGACGGCGTGACAACCAATCCGAGCCTTGTGGCAAAAACAGGCCGCCCGTTCTTTCAGGTTGTGGAGGAGATTTGCGCCGAGGTGAACGGCCCGGTGAGCGCCGAGGTTGTGGCCACCGACACGGACGGAATGCTGCGCGAGGCGCGCGGACTGGCGTCTATACACGAAAACATCGTGGTAAAAATCCCGCTCATCGCGGACGGATTGAAGGCGGTGCGAATTCTGGCATCGGAAGGCATTAAGACAAACGTTACGCTCTGCTTCTCGCCGTTGCAGGCTTTGGTTGCGGCGAAGGCAGGCGCAACGTATATCAGCCCTTTTGTCGGACGCCTTGACGACATAAGCCACGATGGGATGGATCTTGCCGGTAAAATAGTTGAAATCTACCACAACTACGAATTCGAGACCGAGGTGATAGTGGCAAGCGTACGCCACCCGCTGCATGTTCTGAACTCTGCGCTCATGGGCGCGCATATAGCAACCGTGCCGTTCAAGGTTCTGTTACAGCTTGTAAAACATCCGCTAACCGACATCGGGCTGGAAAATTTCCTGAAAGACGCAATAAAGATTCCGACGTAACATCCAACTCCAAACACAGATCCACCACCTGATCAAGGCGCACTAAATTAATGCACCGCAACATTTTAGTGCGCCTTATTATTAACCACACAGCTACTCCACCCCAAATTATCAGCAACATATAGTTGCACCATCTCCACAGCTAGTCATTTTGCCCCATTAAATCAACATGTTGCGATCTGGCATGCCTAGTGCATATGGGGAACGACTGCCAACGCCGCAACATTACGGAGGCCCGACATGATGAAACTGCTGAAGAAACTCGATGACATTATGGTAGCCGTAACTTTTGCCGAGGCCGGGGAATTCGACACTGCCGTGGAGCAGATGGGCAATGACGAAATCCGTCCGTCCAAGCCTGCGAACCGCGAGCGCGAGATTCTCACGCCAGGGTTCGAGGCAGCCTGAGCCGCGCCGGAAGCGACGACGCGCAAACGCAGACAATATCTCTCTCCCCACTTAATGCCGGGCAAGCCGTAAAAGGCTTCCCGGCGGCAAGTTGCAGGTATATATAACGGAGCAGCGGCTTCGTAATTTTTTTGCCTTTTTGAAGTCTTCATAAAGACTGGATGAGATAACCATATGTTTACTGATGAATCGGTTGACAGGGAAAGCAGGCAGAAGCTCTATGTTCAGCTTCTTTCGATCCTCAAGGGCAAGATCGACAAAGGCGAATGGTTGTCCGGCGAAAAGATACCCGCAGAGGACGATCTGTGCAGATCGTACAACGTGAGCAAGGCAACCGTGCGCATTGCCGTTGCGGAACTCGTGCGTGACGGACTTTTGAAGCGCTGGCAGGGCAAAGGCACATTCGTTGCCAACGTCCTTCCGCGTTCCGGAATGGCCATGAAAACACGGCTTACCGAAGACATGTTCGGAAAGGGGGTGAGCGCGGAGAGAGAATTGATTTCACGCGGCATAAGGCGCGTTCCGGATGATATCCGGCGGATTTTCAGGGACGAGGACGAGATTTACCACATCGTGTGCAGGCGGGTTGTGAACGACGACGCGGCATACATGGAGGAATCCTTCATCACGCCCGAAATGCTGCCGGGCATCGAGCACGAGGATGTAAGCGGAATCTCGTTCTATTCGCTTGTGCAGGAAAGGGCGGCGCGGCGCGTGGCCAGGGTTGTTCAGACAATCGAGGGCGCGGACATATCAGCCGAGGCGGCACTGATACTCGATGTGGACGAGGGTTCGCCCGGCATCATGCTTCACAGACTGCTTGCCGCTTCCGACTCAAGCCCGATCGCTTATACGCGGCTTGTGGGAAGCGGTCGCAAATACCGGATTCAGACCGAATTCGAAAGACTCAACTAGCATCGCCCAACAAAAGGGAGGAGGCAAACAATGCGGATTTTCAGGGAAGTTTACGATTTTTTGAGGGCGGGATCGATCGCCCACGCAAAGTGGGACTACGAGGTCTCGATGAGCATTCTGCGCAACCGGCGCAAGTTGCTGACAATTTTCATCATGACGCTGCCTATTCTGCTGATCTCGCTGGCCGGAGCCGGAGACATGCTCGGAAAGAAGGAGGCCTATGCGCCCGCGTTCTACTCCACGGACATTTTTCTTATCTCGATAGCAATCGGCCTGTGCGCCGGCCTGATTACCGGTTGCATAGGCGCGGGCGGCGGATTCATCATCACCCCCGCGCTGATGGCTGCCGGCGTGAAAGGCATACTGGCGGTTGGCACGGACCTTTTCCATATATTCGCGAAGGCGATCATGGGAACCGCCGTTCACAAGAAGCTCGGAAACGTTTCGGTTAAGCTTGCCGCAGCCTTTCTGGTAGGCTCGGCAGGCGGCACGTTCATCGGCGGCGCGCTGAACAAGGCGCTCTACGATTTCGATCCGCTCATGAGCGAGGCGTTCATCAGCCTTGTCTACGCGGTTCTGCTCGGCTTTCTCGGCTTTTATGCGCTGATCGACTTCATCAAGTCCAGCAGAGCAGGCGACACGGGCGACGCGCATGGCGGCTCGTCGGGCATGACCGAAATGGCAAAAAAGGTTCAGGCATTCAAGCTTGCTCCGATGATATCCTTCGATGAGGACATGGAAAAGGGCGGACGCAAGATCTCCGGCGTGATCGTGGCCATGGGCGGCATTATTGTGGGCTTCATGGCGGCAATCATGGGCGTGGGCGGCGGATTCATAACATTCCCCATGTTCGTGTACGTGTTCGGCGTTTCGTCTATGACAACAGTGGGAACGGACATCCTTCAGATCATCTTCACAGCCGGGCTGGCGGCCATATCGCAGTACGCAATCTACGGCTATGTTTTCTATACCCTGGCAATGGGCATGCTGATCGGCTCGCTCATCGGCATTCAGCTGGGCGCGCTCACCACCAAGGTTGTCAAGGGCATTCACATCCGCGGCTTCTACGCCGTCTCGATTCTCGCCGGTTTCGTCAACCGCGTTGCGGTTCTTCCCAAGAAGATGGTGGAGCTTGAAATGATCAACATGTCGAAGGCAACGGTCAAAACCATCGAATCTGCGGGAAATGTCGTGTTCTGGATTGTGGTTGCCGCTTTCGCGGTATGGGTTATAGGTAAATTCGTCGCCAACATAGGCAAGCTGCGGGGCGAGGAAGCGCATTTGGCAACAGTTCTTGCAAAGGAGGAGGCGTAGCCATGTTGATAAGACACAAGCAGCCGTTTACGGTCGGACTCATATTTTTCCTTTCTTTCCTTGGAGTGTTGCTGCTTATCTTCTCGCCGGTTTTCGACGGCAAGAACGGGCTTCAATACTCGGACGAATCGTTCAACAGGCTGGCAAAGGGATCGTCATACTTCATCCCCAAGGTGAAGGATACGGTTGACAAATATTCCGGCAAGCAGTTCTCGATGTCCATGAAGGTGGACGAAAGGGAGCAGGTCGAAAACACCGTGAAGCTTTTCACCACCGCAGGAGCCGTTGTTGAGGCAAACGGGCAGGAGCTCAAGATCAGCGGCGATTTGGGACGGGTTCTGCAGAGTGTTCTCGCGGACGCCGACGCCATGTATAAAAACGACGGCGAAACCATATCGAAGCGCTACGCCTACGACGAGAAGTTGTCCATGAAAAACTGGTGGTACGCGCTTTCCAAGATCGAAAAGCAGATGAAGAAGGACAAGCTTCTTGAAGAGGCCAAGGTGGTAGGCACGGTCATGAAGAAGGCGGTCGAGCCGGGCTACAACTTCTACAAGATCGACGCGAACAAGGTCAGTGAACATGTGGGAATGCTCACCGGCCTGCTGGTCTTCTATGTGGCCTATACGATGTGGTGGGGATACGCCATCTTCTACCTCTTCGAGGGCGTCGGTCTGTCGATGAAGAAGGCTCACACGAAGAAAGAGGCATAAGGGGGTATCGCCATGGGCGGCTACGGAAAAATTCTGGTTGCTGTTGACGGTTCGGATTCGAGCAATAACGCTTTCAGGCAGGCCTGTTCCATGGCGCGCGAGGACGGCGGCGCGATAGCCGCCGTCACAGCGGTTCCATGGCTGGGGGAGGACAGCGTCGCCACTGCCGGGGCGAAGGACAAGATTGGCGCGCTTCTTGAAAATGAAGGCGGCAAGGCGCTCGAAGCAGTGAAAAACATTGCGGCTGAAGAGGGAGTGACGCTGGAGACATTCAGCGAGATCGGCTCTCCGCTGGATGTAATCGGCAGCGTGGCCGACAGGCACGGCTTCAATCTGGTTGTAATGGGCCGCAAGGGCATGAAGCGCGTAGAAAGAGCGCTTGTGGGAAGCTCCACGGCGCGGGTGATCGGACATTCGAAAAAGGATGTCCTGGTGGTTCAGCGGGACGCCAGACTGCGTTGGCAGAGGATTCTGCTTGCGGTTGACGGCTCGCCGTTCGGTGACGCGGCCGCCGAGCGGGCGTTGGAGCTTGCAAAAATGCACGGAAGCAATTTGAAGGCGGTTTGCGCCGTGGACATTCCCGATGAAGCGCCGGAACTTACCGATGAGCTTGAGCGCAGGGCCGAGGCCGCCATTCTATCCGTGAAGGCGAAGGCGGCTGATGCCGGCGTGAACATGGAAACGCTGGTCAAGGACGGCGACGCATGGGATGTGATCGTCGAGGAGGCCGAAAACATGGGGGCCGGCGTGATTGTGATGGGATCGCACGGCAGAACCGGCCTCATGCGCCTGCTCATGGGCAGCACGGCGGAGAAGGTGATCGGCCATACCGAACGGCCGGTTCTTGTGGTCAGGGCGAAGAACGCCTGACCCGTTTGGAAATCGTGGCGTGTTATTTTGCGCACGCCACGCGCCTCATTTAACACGCCTGTTCTATAATCACCACCATGAACATACGCGGGAAACTATTCCTCAGCTTAAAGCGCACGGGGTTGAGACCGTGCGCCTGCTTCGTAAAGGGTATCCTGATGAAGAGATCATGCGGACGATGCGCGAGTTTTCCACATCGATGATCATTCTTCCGACAGTTGAGGATGTTCCCTCCGAGCTGTCGAAGGCGGCTGAAATCATTCAGGACGAGGTCGAAACCGGCGCGCGAGCGCTGATGCTTATGGCAGGCGCGGCAAGGGGGTAATTGTGTCCGGCGGTTGAGCCGACGGAATCTCCGCCCGGCATGATGATGCCCGGCAAGCGACTCGAATTCCAATATCGTGATCACTTCGAACCGGCGAACAACTGTACCGCAATTGGACTTGGCCTGATTTTCCTTTTGTTACAATGGGTTGGGGAGGGGCAGCCGCATTATGACATGAATCGCGAAAATCGGGCCGGTTCCCCGCCGTCCCGCGCTAATCCATGAAACAGCAGTGCCTGCAACCGCATCAAGCAAATTTTCCCGCTTGACACTACACGTTACAAGTGTTACATTTGTATCATGTATAACAAAGGGAATATGAGGACCTGAAGCGTGACGACCGGGCGGCGGACGGATATGCGCAAGACCGACAGGGGCCGTGGCTGGCTCCTGTTCTTTTACAGCGTGCCTTCCAGCCCCGTGAGCAACCGCATGAAGATATGGAGAAGGCTTTCGAAGGCCGGCGCGATACAGATCAAGGGAGCTGCCTATATCCTTCCCTTGAACGAAGAACATTACGAGTTCTGCCAATGGCTTGTCGCCGAGGTCGCTTCAATGGGGGGCGAAGCGGCATTTACCGGTGTCGGGGGCATCGATTCCATGAAGGATCAGGAGATTGTGGATCTCTTTAAATCACACAAGGATAAAGATTATGAGGCAATAAACAATGCCCTCGACGACCTTGACACAAGGGTTGACAGTATCAGGAAGGGATCGAATGTCCGGGACGTGAATACGCTTCTGGGGCAGATCGGCAGGCTCTCAAAGAACTATGAGGAAGCACTGAAGACCGACTTCTTCCCCTCAAAGACAGGCGCGGAGCTTCGATCGAGGTTAAACGCCCTCAAGGGCATCACCAAAGGACTTTCAGTCGCCGCACCTGCGGCAAAACCCGCGGTCGTGCCGCCAAGGATGCCCGAAGACTTCCAGAAAATGATTTGGGCCACCCGCAAGCGCCCCTTCATCGACCGCATGGCCTCTGCCTGGCTCATCAGGAAATTTATCGACAGTGAAGCCATATTCATGCTTGTCGATGAGAACGACCTTGCGGCATTGGGGAAAGGTCATGTCACCTTCGATGTCTCAGGCGGAACATTCACGCATATGGGAAACCTTTGCACGTTTGAGGTGCTGGTGAAGTCCTTCAGGCTGAAGGACAGCGCCATCAGGAAGATCGCCGAGATCGTCCACGAGCTCGATATCAAGGACGACAAATACGGCAATGCCGAATCGGCAGGTCTTGAGGAGATACTTTCCGGACTCAGAAAAGCGGTAAAAGATGACCATGAACTGCTGGAAAGAGGCATGTCGGTGTTTGAGATGCTTTATATGTCGAAGGCGGGAGGACAGCATGGGTAACGGCGTTTCATTCAAAGAGGCTCTCCTTTACTGGCTCAAGCTCGGGTTCATCAGTTTCGGAGGTCCCACAGGGCAGATCGCGATGATGCACAAGGAAGTTGTCGAAAACAAGAAATGGATGCCGGAAGACCAGTTCCTTCATGCGCTTAATTTCTGTATGCTTCTGCCGGGGCCGGAGGCGCAGCAGCTTGCAACGTATATAGGCTGGACACTCAACCGTACCCGTGGCGCGATTGCCGCGGGTGTATTGTTTGTCCTGCCCTCGGTGTTTATTCTCTGGGGCCTGAGCTGGGTCTACACTGCATTTGGGACTATTCCGGCGGTAGCCGCGCTGTTTTACGGACTTAAACCCGCAGTTGCTGCAATCGTTGCCGAGGCGGTCATCAGGATCGGAAAGAAATCCCTGAAAACCGGCGGCCTTATGATTCTCGCAGCGGCATCCTTTATCGCAATCTATTTTTTGAATGTTCCATTCCCTGTAATCGTATTTGGTGCGGGGCTGATCGGATATATGCTTAATCACAGGCTCTCCGGACAGGCAAAAGCAGCGGGCGCCGCGATTCCTGAAGCTGTGCAATCGTCCAGTCCGGGCGGGTGGCGCCGTAGCTTCAGGATTGCAGCATTCGGCCTCCTGCTGTGGTTTGCCCCGGTCATCATTCTTGGCTTGTTGCAGGGATGGGACTCGATCTTTGTCAGTATAGGGGTGCTTTTCAGCAAAGCCGCAGTCGTGACCTTCGGCGGAGCCTATGCTGTGCTTGGGTATATCAGCCAGCAGGCGGTGAATCATTACGGCTGGCTTATGCCGGAACAGATGATGGACGGCTTGGCACTTGCCGAGACAACACCCGGCCCGCTTATCATGGTTAATCAGTTTGTGGCATATGCAGCCGCATATCTGCATACGCCGGGCCTTGCTCCCGCTTTTGCCGGAGCAATAGGCGGCCTGCTTGCAACCTGGGTCACCTTTGTGCCGTCAACACTCTGGATATTCATCGGTGCACCTTACATTGATTCTCTCCGCAAGAATGTAAAACTGTCTTCGGCCCTCACGGCCATTACCGCATCGGTAGTCGGCGTGGTTCTCAATCTGGCGGTGAATTTTACGCGCCATACGATGTTGCCGGACACCGGTGGTTTCGAGTGGTATGCGTTTGCAGCATCAATTGTCGCGTTCACAGGCATGACACGGTTCAAATGGGGAATGATTCCGGTTATCGCAGGCTCCGCATTCGCGGGCTTCGTATGGGAAACAATTTTATAGAACAGGAGGAGTTACAATGCGCAACGCAATAATGTGTCCTATAACAAATGAAAGAATTCTGCTGGCGACCGACAGATCAAATTACAGCGAGGGCGCTATCCGGGAGGCTATACGCTTCTCGAAGATATGCTCAAGCAAACTTTACGTCATGACCGTTGTGGAGATTATTGCTGACGGTGAGACATCGACTCAGGACGTTGAGGCTTCAATGGAGGCAGAGGCTCGGAAGCATCTCGATGGAGTAAAGGAACAGGCCCGTCAGGAAGGTGTGGCGTGTGAGACTTTTATTTCATACGGTGACCCTCATCGGAACATAATTGAAGAAGCTGCAAAAAGAAAGATCGATCTGATCTTCATGGGAAGACGCGGGACTACAGGCCTGTCAAAGCTTCTCATGGGCGAGGTGGCCGCAAAGGTAGTGGGGAATGCCGAATGCAAGGTCGTCGTTGTCCCGCGTGCTGCGGTCATTGGACCAAGGAATGTCCTGATCGCAACGGACGGGTCAGGCCATAGCATCGCTGCTGTTGAGGAAGGGATAAGCATTGCAAAAAAATGCGACAGCAGCATTATTGCCCTTTCTTCCGCCCGCAACAATGATGAACTCGGCGCGGCAAAGGCCAACGTGGACAAGGTCATTGAAACGGCAAAGAAAGAAGGCATTCCCGTTGACGGCATAACACCAATCGGCAGATCGTACAATCTGATCATCGAGACGGCTGAAGGAAGGGGTGTTGACCTGATTGTCATGGGTATACCTGTAAAAGGAGCCGTCAAGAAAATATTCACCGGCAGCGCAACAGAGCAGGTCATCGGCAAGGCAGGCTGCGCTGTACTGATCGTCAAGGGCGGAGAAAAGCCGGCAACAGTCTAAGATCGAAAAAACGAGGTCACAATATGGACTACAAAATTAAGTCATCTGACATAGCTGTCCTGAGAGATGCGGGTGTTTCGGAAGAAGACATAGAGCACTGCGTCAAGGTTGCTAAAAAAGCATTGGAGATTGCAGAGCGAACAAAGGCTGATGTAGATATGGAACTTGTCGGCAGGGGCGCCTTGTTTCACGACCTCGGCAAGGCAAAGACACATGCGATCGAGCATGGGCAAATAGGCGCTGAGCTGGGGAAAACGCTCGGCCTCCCGCAGGCAGTCAGGGATATTATGGAGAAACACATACGGGGAGGACTGACAGAACCGGAAGCTGTTGAACTTGGACTACCCGTGAAAGATTACACCCTCATCAGGCTTGAAGAGAGGATCGTAATTTATGCCGACAGGCTTGTGGACATCATCACTGACGGCATCGTTGATATCAAAGAAGATGAGCTTGAGGCGGAAAGGCGGTTTGAGGAGATACTAAGGAGCGAACCAAAATACGGCAAGAACGAAATAACGCTCAAGCGATATCTCGGCTACCATGAAGAGATACAGGGATTGATAAAGCGATGAGATTCAGCCATTTCATGCTGCTCTATTCTGCCTGGCTCTTCGGCGCAATCATGGACATTGGCCATACTACCGGCCCTCTCGTTTCAACAGGCAGGACATAACCAATGGGAAAAAATAAAGTCTGTCTCCTATTGCTCAACACCAAAGGCTCGCATGTCAGGAAGTATCGTTATTTCAGGACACTGCTTGCGCATAACCACGCGGCGCTTAACGCCCTCGCCGAAATGGAGCAGCAGTATTACAGCGGCAGACCGTTTTCTCTTGCATCAGCGCGCATCAAGTACGAGGAACTCCTTGAAGCTGTCTTTGGCGTCGTCTATTCTCTTGAGGCGCTTGCCGGAAAACAGTCGGAAGGCCTTGACAATATTGCGCATAAAATAGACAAAAAACTTTCTTCAGAACTCATGCCGGAGCTGAGCCTCCCGACTTCCGACATCGTGCTGCCGTTTGGCGCTATAACTCATGACCTCAGGCCGATGGTCGGGTCAAAGGCCGCAAACCTTGCGATGATCAGGAATAATCTGAATCTGCCCGTGCCGGAAGGGTTTGCGGTTACGGCGTATGCGTTTGAGCAGTTCATAAGGGGAAACGGTCTGACTGCTCCGATTGCGCGGGCGCTGTCGAAAATTTCTTCCGACTCTATCGAAGAGATAAACAAAACCGGCCTGGAAATACAGGCCATGATATCAGGTGCAACCGTTCCCGATGTCATAAGAGTCCCTTTACTGAATGCCTACCACGAGCTCGAGGCGCAGACCGGCAAAGGGGTGATGATAGCCATGCGGTCAAGCGCCATTGGTGAAGATACAGAGGCTTCATTTGCCGGCCAGTATACAACGGTCCTGAATGTTTCGGAAGCAAACATCCTCGATGCCTACAAGACGGTACTTGCAAGCAAATATTCCGCAAAGGCCATTTCCTACAGGATGCGCTACGGACTCTCCGACAGGGAGACCCCCATGTGCGTTATCGGGCTCCGCATGATCGACCCGATATCGAGCGGGGTTATCTATACAAGGGCCAATGCAGCAGGAGCTGATGATGCAATAAGGATAACTTCATTGTGGGGTCTTGGCGAGCAACTCGTGGACGGCAGCGCGTCATCGGATATATATACGGCAGACCGTGTTACCGGCTCGGTGCTGAACAGGGAAATCAGCACGAAAGAATTCCGCATGGTGACTGAACCTGCCGGAGGAGTGAGACTTGAGCGTGTCTCTGACGATGAGCGGACGCTTCCCTCTCTTGCAGACGATTCTCTGGCCGAACTCTGCAATTACGGGCTCACGCTTGAGAAATATTTCGAAGGGCCGCAGGATGTCGAATGGGCGATGGACAAATCCGGCGGCCTCTTCATACTCCAATCACGGCCGCTCCATATGCCTACAGCCCATGCCGCCGATGCGGGTCCTACGGTAGACCTGTCACGGTATGACGCAGTTATATCAGGCGGCAGCACCGCGTCTTCCGGAATTGCGGTGGGCAGGGTCTTTCATGCGAACTCCGGAAATAATTTAAGCGCTCTGGCCGGCGATGAAATACTCGTAGCAAAGACGGCTTCGCCGGACTATGCCGGGGTTATAGGGAAAATAAGGGGTATCATCACCGACATCGGAAGCCCTGCAAGCCATCTTGCGTCAGTAGCCCGCGAGTTCAATATCCCGGCGCTTTTTGATCTGCGCAATGCCACTTCACTGTTGTCCCACGGAGAAATCGTAACGCTGGAAGCCGACAGCGGAAAAATCTATAAGGGCGTTGTCGATGACCTTCTCAACGATATCCGCCCGTTAAAACAGACCATCTTCGAGAGCCCTGTTCACAAGAAAATGCGGCGCATGCTGGACGTGCTTGCCCCTTTGAATCTTACCGATCCGCAAGATTCCTCCTTCGCTCCCGGTGGATGCAAGACCTTCCACGACATAATCAGGTTTGCTCATGAGCTTGGGATGAAGTCCATGTTCGGCCTCACCGACGAGACCGCTGAGGTAAGATCGATCGAACTGAAGGGGAGGATTCCAATAGCCCTGAATCTTATTGACCTTGGAGGCGGCCTTAAGGAAGGACTCACAACCTGTCATGAGGTGACTGCGGAACATCTGGAGTCATCGCCCCTTGCGGCAATCTGGAGGGGCTTTACCCATCCCGGCGTCACATGGTCGGGGGGAATAAATGTTACGGCCAAAAACCTGATAACCCTGTTTGCCTCCAGCGCTATTTCGGAATTCGGGGAGACTCCGGGGTTGGCCAGTTACGCGATCATATCCAGAGAATACATGAACCTCAGCGTGAAGTTCGCTTATCATTTCGCCACTATCGACGCTTTGTGCAGCGATCACAACCCTCAGAATTATGTATCGCTCCGGTTTGCAGGCGGTGCAGGGAACTATTACGGGAAAACACTGCGGATAACCTTTTTGGGAAATGTGCTGGACAGGCTGGGGTTCAAGGTCTCGTTAAAAGGCGACCTGCTTGACGCCTTTCTGTCCGGATATGACAGACCTTCACTTGAAGACAAGCTCGATCAGGTCGGAAGGCTTTTTGCCTCATCCCGTCTGCTGGACATGGCGCTGTCGGGCCGTAACGATATCGACAGACTTACAGACGCCTTTTTTAACGGCGAGTATGATTTTCTGGCAATCAGAAGTGATGATGACCTTAAGGAATTCTATACACATGGAGGCGATTGGAAGCGTACGGTGGAGGGCGGCCATGTATATTGCCTGCAGGACAGCTCGAAGGACTATCCCATCGCAGGCGGCACGGCGAATATCGCGGGGAAGTTTATCGGCCGGAAGGTGCAGGAACTTCTCGACAACATCGAAGCATATTATTATTTCCCTCTTGCCGTAGCGAAAAACTCCGAAATGTCGGATGGGAGGGTGAGTGTCAGGGTCAGGCCTGTCAAAGGGCATATAGACCGGGCTGGAGGTATCGCCTTCGGCATACGGAACAGCAGCTTTTATTACGTCATGCGAATAAACGCTCTCGAGGACAATCTAATCCTGTTTGAATATATCAACGGCAAGAGATACCAGCGGGTCACGGTAACTGAAGAAATCCGCTCAAATACATGGTATGACCTTTCGGTCGAGATCCGGGAGAATAATGTCAGGGGCTTCCTTAACGGCAATCTTGTGATTGAATATGCCGCTGTCAAACAGATTAAGGGCCTTGTCGGATTATGGACCAAAGCGGACTCGGTGACATACTTCGATGAGCTGACACTTGAGACAGGTGATTCCAAAAAGGCAATTTCATTTTAAACCGATGATAATCGCATATAAAACGGATCAAGGGAAAAGGCGCGGGAAAAACGAAGATGCTATCCTGGTCGATCAGGATAGAGGGCTTTTTCTTCTGGCTGACGGCATAAGCAGGCATCCAGCCGGAGAAATTGCCAGTGAACTTGTCGTCAGGAAAGTCCATGCTTATCTTGGAGACAGGGTGCAATCCCTTACACGCGGCGACGACATATGCGGACTTCTCTCTGATGCAATAATCCATGCCGACACGATGCTGAAGAAGAAGGCTGAAGCCGACATCACGCTCAGAGGCATGGGAACCACGCTTGTGGCTATGCTGATAAAAGACAGGCGGGCCTTTATCTGCCACGTCGGAGACAGCAGGGCATACCGGTTGAGGAAGACAATAGAGCGGATTACCGTGGACCACACGTTCCAGTGCGAACTCGATGACTGCATCATGATCCGGGATTTTTTCTTCAGAAAAAATGCGCGAATACTTACCCAGGCCATAGGGGTATCCAAAGAGCTGACACTGGAGACGAACCGGCTGCGACTTCAGCAAGGAGATATTCTATTGCTCTGTTCGGATGGTCTCACGGATATGCTTTCGGATGACGAAATACATGAGATTATTCGTGCCAATTCGGAGGCTGACGCAGCCGTGAATGCGCTTGTTTGCGAGGCGAACAGGGAGGGCGGGAAAGACAATATATCGATCATATTGGTTAAGTGGACGGGCATGGAAGAGAACGGGGAAACATCAATCAAAGGAGGATGACATGAAAGAAGTTACTGAAATGGCGGTAAAGCTGATGGCTGCGTCTGCGAGGACTGCGCCGAAGGCGGGCGGCAAGGATTTCATGGAAATCGTAGTGATAACAAAAGACGAGGATCTGAAAAATATCGCACAGGCCATGCGGGAGTATGCGCCCCGGAGCACTAACGAGGCATACTGGCTGAGAGATGCTTCGAACATCGAGAACTCCGAGTCCCTGCTTCTGATCGGGCTGAGCAAGCCTGTAACCGCAGGGTACGACTGCGGGGCCTGCGGTTATTCAACCTGTGCAGAATTCGCCAGGAACAGGGAGCTCAAAGACAAGGAAATGGGCTATTCGGGCCCCCACTGTGTAATGAGAATGATCGACATTGGTGTGGCCCTGTCCTCAGCCGCAAAGACAGCGAGCATTCTGAACGTGGACAACCGTGTCCAGCAACGGGTCGGAGCGGCAGCGCGGGCAATCGGGCTGATCAAGGGTGAAGTAGTGATGGGGATACCGGTCAGCATAACAGGCAAGAGCATATACTACGACAGGCAGACCCCGGTGAAGCACTGAGGATAACATGAGCAGCGTTTTATCTCCGTTTACCGCCCTCTGCACCGTGGGTTTCTTCGCCCGGCTGTCCTATGCGCTGGCGCGGAGTCCCGTGCTTCCGCTCTTCGCGCTCTACCTTGGAGCAGGGCCGGAAGCAATCGGCTTTGCGGTCGGCATCTCGACCGTGACGGGGATATTCTTCAAGCTTCCAGCCGGGGCTTTGTCTGATGTGATCGGCAGAAAAAGGACGATGTTGATCGGGCTTGTTGTGTTTGCGGTCATGCCCTTCACCTATCTGCTGGTAACAGACTACCAGTTGCTTGTCGTGATACGTTTCCTGCATGGTCTTGCGACAGCGATCTACGGGCCGGTGGCGATGGCGGTCGTTACCGACATGGCGGGCACTAAAAAAGGTGAGATGCTTTCGTGGTTTTCGTCGGTTACCATCATCGGCAACCTTCTTGGCGCCCCCCTTGGCGGTTATATTCTGCATAGTGGCGCAAGCGCGGCAAGTCCCTCGCTTGCGGACTTCCGGTATGCCTATCTCGCAAGCGGCGTTGCCGGGCTGCTTTCGCTTGGCCTGGCAATCGGGATACTGAGAGGCGATGGCGACAGAGCGCGGAGCGATGGGATCAGGGCGGCTTTCCAGAAATTTAGCTCAGGCATAAAAGAGGTGTTGAGCGACAGTCGCATCGCCATCACCTCTGCCATGGAGGGATTGCAGAACATGACGGTCGGCGCGCTCGAAGCATTTCTGCCGATCTATGCCGTCAATGTTGCCGGACTGAATGAATTTCAGGCGGGGCTTCTGTGGGGTGTGCAGATAGTGACGACAATCATGTCAAAGCCCGTCATGGGCAGAACGTCAGACCAATATGGAAGAAAGGCGTTGATTACATTCGGTCTTTTCGTCTGTGCAATCTCGTTTGGCCTGATTCCGGTATTTACGAATTTTTATTTCCTGATGCTTGCCGCTGCGTTCTTTGGTCTGGGAGAAGCCCTTGTTCAGTCCTCCGGAGCCGCCTTTGTTGCCGATCTCTGCAAGGAAAAACATTTCGGCACCGCGATGGGAGCCTTCGGAACCATCTTCGATATCGGCCATGCGTCAGGCCCTATCCTGGCCGGATTTCTTCTGGCCGCGCATGGTTATCTTTTTTCATTTTGGGTGATGGCGGCCATGCTGTTGATTGCGATTCCCATATTCATGTTCACAGTTCATGTCTCCGGGGCATCCCGGCTACCTCCATCTTCGCCTAAGCCACCAGTCGGCTGAAAAGAGCGCAACCGCGAGGACGAGATAACGCCAGAACGGCCATATCTCGTCTGTCCGGCTTCCGATGATCTCCGTATCGGCCCTGCCCTTCTCCTCAAGCGCCTTCAACACCGATGCGTCTTCCGCATCGAACACCCTTCCGCCCGATGCCGCGGCCAGCGCATCGAGGTACTTTCCGTCAACGCCAAGCCGCATAAGCTCGCCGCTTTCCGGCGAGACGGTGAACTCCATCTCGTCGCGTCCGACAGACATGCCGCCGCTTTCCACCTCAACCGTCACCCGCCCGATTCCCGCCGACGCGAATATCGGCATGGCCGCCTCGTAAAGCCCCGCCTCCTTTTCGTTCCACCTCAGTTCCACCTGCTTGCCGCCGCCGGACAGGATACCATTCAGCTTTGCGCCGCCAACCGGCTGATACGAACGATCAAGCACACGGCACTCGATTCGCGACTTCTCGCCCGCACGAACATTTCCCTCCGATCCGGCCGGAACCGAGCACCTGACCTGCTCCATCTCCGGATCATGCACCAGCCACCTTATCGCGCGAGTCCAGAAATCGCGGTACACGCTTTCGCCGCCCTGCCCCCCGGTTTGGCCGCCATAAGGCAGCGTCCAGCGCCAGAGGCTGTCGGTTGTGACAGCCATGGACCGGCCCGAACCGAATTCCATGACCGCGGCAAGCGGCGCGCCGCTTTTCGTGTCCTCGGCCAGCACAACAGCCTCCGGACGCGCGGCAACAAACCTGTTCATGCCGGTCATGCCCGGAAGCGACTCGAAGAACATGCGGTTTTCAAGCTTGTCCGGAATCCACTGGAATATCGGGTGCGCGGCTCCCGACGCGGTGAGCGAGGCATGAACACCCGCCGCTTCGAACGGTCTGGCGCCCGGCGCGGGCGGGCTTATTGTGAGCGGCAGGATTCCGGCAAGCGGCGTATTTCCGTAGTTTCCGCCCGCGAACGAACGCTCGCCGCCGATCATCGCAAATCCGCCGGCGGAGTTTTTCACGAAAGCCGCGATGTTTTCAAGATACTGCGCCGGGACATACGGCCCGAAGTTGAAATCGTCGAAGATCACAACGTCGAAAGTTGGCAGTTCCTCGCTGAAAAGCTCTTTCGTGGGAAACGGAATCAGCGACATTTCGTTCTGCGGAACGAAGGAGATGTCCATAGGCGAGCGCAGAATCAGAAACGTGATCAGATCGATGCCGGGGTCTTGCGCCAGCCGCCTGCGCAGAAATTTCACGTCCCATGTCGGCGAACCGGCCACCAATAACACGCGCGTCTTGTCGCGCACCACGTTCAGCCCAAACTGCGCGCGGTTGTTCACGGCGGATGCCTCGCCCGGAAAAGCCGTTACATCAACCGAATAGGCCTTTCTGCCGGTTCTGTTCGGTGTGAACGAAAGCGTTATAGCCGTTTCGCCCGCAGCCTCAAGCCGCGCGGCTGCCGCTTTAAGAACGTTTCCGTCGGCGTCGCTTACTCGCGCGGTTACGTTCCTGCCGCCGAAGCCGGATGCGCCAACACGCACCTGAATATCCACAGGCGTTCTGATAAACGCCACCGGAGGGGTTTCCACGGCTTCTATCCATACGTCATCGGGCTGTTTCCGTTTCGAGAATGCTGCCGGATAAACCGGAAACGCCAGTGACGGCGGCAGGCCGCCGGGATTTACCGTGTCGCGCCCGTCGGAAATCAATATAGCCGCGGCTAATCCGGGATACGATTTTCC
>Ga0233425_10002946_pt1 | contig 32152 bp, 33 predicted proteins | sample Watercolumn_Towu_2_FD_181712 | JGI IMG/M metagenome (GOLD analysis project Ga0233425, IMG submission 181712) | Freshwater microbial communities from Lake Towuti, South Sulawesi, Indonesia - Watercolumn_Towuti2014_140_MG | ecosystem: Environmental > Aquatic > Freshwater > Lake | place... | reverse complement strand
AGAGATCCTGGCTGTTGAATCCCTCGTCGAGACCAAAAAAAATGAAATAATCAATTTAACCCAAACCATTTCAGGGCTTGAACAGGAGCTGGATGAACTAGTAAAACAGCGCCTGGACCTTGAAAAAAACATGGATATAAAAAAGGACCAGCTGTCACAAAGAGCTATTTACTCTTATAAATACGGGAAAAACAATGTTATTAAGCTTCTTACGGGTGCGAGGGACATAAATGAATTCATAACAACTATTTACCTGTTTAGAAACATCATGCGCAGGGATGCACAACTGATTGAGGCGCTCAGGCTGGATAAAGAAAGTTATGACAGAATAATGCGCAAGTCTGAAGAAAAGAAAAAAGAAATGCAATCCGTAAAAAAAGAAAGGCAAAAAGAGCAGGCCGCGCTTGAGGAAAATCTTGATAAGGATGAATATTTACTTGATAAGGTCAAGAAAGAAAAAGTAAATGTTGTCCAGACTCTTGCTGCAATAAAAGAAAGGATTGCAAGGATACAGCCCCCGGGCATTACTCTTTCAGGAGAAGTAACAATGGTCGCTACTGCCTATTATGCAGGGGGCGGGGGCTTAAACGGAAACGGGATAACAGCTACTGGCCTGAGGGCAAGAAAAGGAATCGTTGCTGTGGATCCCAGAACAATAAGGCTGGGTACAAGAGTTTTTATTGAAGGATATGGTGAAGCTATTGCTGCAGATACCGGGGGCTGGATAAAAGGTAACCGTATAGATCTCTGTTTTGATTCTTTAGAAGAATGTTACAGGTATGGAAGGCGAAAAATTTATGTCTATCTTGTGGAATAGGCCTATACCAGCCTGAAAAGTTTTGAAAGATTTCTAAAATCCTCAATGTACCTGGATTCGCTTATCCTGCCAGCAAAAACATCCGCCGGGCTGTAAAAAGGTACAAGCTTAAATGAAGGATTTTCAAAAAGTTTCATATGAAGTTTTGCCATATCCTGGTACTGCCTGGCCGCAGAAAAGAAGTTGCCCAATATTATATTCGAGACATCAAGTCCCAGTGAAACAATAATATGAGGGGTTATTATTGAAATTTCTTCAGTAAAATAGTTAATGCAATTAGATATATGCTTTTCTGTTGGCTCCCCTTTTATACCGCTTTCGATGCTTTCTTCTACCTTTTTTATACAGGGTGCACATTTTACAAGATAAGTCATGTAAGTGTCTGACTCAAGGGAAAGGCCGGTATCCTTTAACATGCTGCGCATCAGGCTACCCTCCCTGTTTCCGCTGAAAGGTGCCCCTTCCTCCTGGGGCCCGCATTCTTCAGGAAAATAACCTGCTATTATAAGCTTTGAATTCGGGGCGCCCGTCCCTGGCACGGGACGTTTCCTGATTTTAACAAGGTCAAGGCATTTCTTGCAGATAGATACTTCTTCGTTTAGTTTATTTAAACTTTTTTTTGAACTGATAGGCATTAACTTAAGTATACAATATATGGGATTTGTAGTAAACGTATTTTAAGTCAAATAATCTTCCTGTTTTTATAAATCGCGGGTCATGGCCACCTGTAATGGCCGGTTATCTTTGAAGATGTAAGTATTTCATATTCTACCGTGTATCCTGGTTCAATAAAGTTATAGATTATTTTAGGTATACCTTTCCTTGTCGTAAAATCAGAAATAATTCCTGCATTATCAGTATGTCCGTCCCTGTCCATATCAAAAAAAACAATATCGCCGGGCAGCCATTTTATCAACTCCTGCTCACTTGCATAACTGAAAGTCACAGTTTGGGGTTTTGCGTTCCTTTTAAAGAATACTTCAAGGTTTTGTATCCTCCTGTAATCAATGTCGGGGTCCGGCCTGTTCTGGCCCCAGAGCGCCCGCAGGGGATATTCTGAAAAATTACTGCTTATATCGTCAAATACAAGTTGCCTGATATCAAAGCCTGCCTCTTTAAAGGCTCTTGCGATTATATCGGTGCAGATTGCCAGTTCCGGCGGCGGGTCCCCTCCGCTGTAATAGTTGGATTCATTAAGTCCCTCACTGAAAATATTTATTGCCGGCACCTCAAGTTGTATTTTTGCACCCATCATTATGTCTTTCTGGTCATTAATGCCATCTTTATCTATATCGCTTTTAACATCTATGTTATCCATGTCAATGACTCTGTAGCGCGGCAGAAGACCCGCCAAAGCAGTGGGGGGGGTGTATTGCTTCCTGAATGTAAACTGGCTGATGCTTATAACAACTGCAAGAATAATTATTAAAATCAGGATAACAATAAGAAAGTGCTTTAAACTAAATCTTCTATTGTAAGCATCCATAATATAATTGAGAAATAATTGGATTAATTAAAATCTTTTCAGTTTTACAGATTTATTTCCGGGATGGATTTTAAAGTTTTTACAGGTTGAGCCCAATAATGCTGATACCCGGCAATAGTTGTCTTAGGCCAAAAAGCTCAAGAATCCCTGCAATTCCGGCAAGTATTATTAATAGGGTAAAAAATGTGACATAAATATAAATAAATACAGGCAAAATTGCCTTTTTTTGAGGTCCTTCGGGCAGCGCCCTGCCGGCCCCCTGCAACCCTTCCTGAAAACCTGCTTGCCCGGTTCCTGGTTTTTTCTCCACCCTGCCGTAAATAATAAGTATGAGCCTTATCATATTTACTGCTATAAATGCCCATGCAATAAATATCACCGCAATAACTGAAATATTTAATACCTTGGAAAAGGTGCCCCCTGCTTGCGCAAATATTGACCCGGGATTTTTCATATAAGGTGAAAGCAGGGATATCCTGCCAAGAAATCCATAGGTTCCCGGGAGCCCCCCGAGAGACAGCATAATAATGCACATATTTATTGCAAGGTAAATATTTTGCCTTCCAAAACCTTTTATGTTACCGATTTGGTCTGTACCGTTAATATTTTCCAGGTGATAAAAAACAGACATTAAAGGAATGTAGGCTGCTCCTGCAAGAATTACATTTGAAACCATGTGTATAATAACGGACCTTTCATCAAAGAACCCAAGCCCGTATTGGACAAAACCTGTAATTGATAAACCCATGATGCCAAGCATTAAAAAAGAAAAAATCCTGCGTATACTTGTGGTCCTGATTGCCCCAAGGTTTCCTGCCAGTATTGATGCTGCAGATACTGCAAGAAGAACAGCAATAATGTAATTATTATGGCCGCCCAGGAAATTAAAAAGTACATCCTTTAATTTCAGGAAAATAAATAATCCTGCAGGCAAATATAAAAGCCATATGATAATTGTGCCTGTGCCTTCAATCCTTCGTTGCATTTTCATATACGGGCTATGGAGAGGGACAAACCCCCCAAAGGTAACCGCGCTGCATAAAATAAGGAAAAATCCCGTTTTTACAAAAGAGGTATTTTTAAAATCTGATTCCATTACAGCACTGAAAGATTTTAGATCTGTTGCTCCGTATACAAGAGAAAAACCGAGAAACATCAGAAGCAAAGAAAATGCAGAAAGCAGGAAAAACCTTATGATATTATGTTTGACCGAGTACTCCGGTATTGATTTAGAAATATTTCCCCTGCTTAGTAATGTCACAAGCTGGAGTACGCCTGCTGCAAGGAACACAAGGCTTACAAAAATTATTATAAAATTTATCGAAACAATAAAAAAAATAAATGAAGTTATACAGATATCAAATATTATGATTATTTTTATGAAATTCTCTTTTGAAAAATTAAATAATGCCAGAAAGAAAAGTATGTTTATTGCAAAGAAAAGTACTATTGAAGTAAGAAGTACTTGCAGCGTTCCAAAATTAAAAAGGAGATTGTTAAATTCACCCGTAAGGTTAAAAGAGAATATATTTATAAAAAGGCCGCCTGCAAGTGAAAATACAGATAGTACTAATGCCAGCAATTTAAATGATTTCCTGCTGGATAACCCAAAAAATAAAGTTATTATCCCTGAACCCAGGATAAAAAGTACAGGATAAAACGGATAAACCCTTCCCAGCAGGTTTCTAATCATCTCCAATTCTATCTTCCCCCCACCAATCGGACTTGCTGAATATGAAAAACCTGAAGTCTTTTTTTACATCCAGCTCATAAACCCCTGTTTGTGTAGAATAATTATAAAAAACAATCAAAAACTGTAAAATGTAAATCGAAGCAAATGCAAAAAATATAAATGTCTTGTCCCATACAGATGAATTATAGAGAAAAAGTGAAAAGCTGAAAAAAATAATTGTTGCTGAAAATATTATAAACTGGAAAGCAATAATTGCTGACAGGAAACTCCTGTAAAAAGAAAGCCCGAAAATTCCGAGCAGGAAAATCGCAAAACTTGACAGTATTATGATCTGGAGGTTCAATTAACATCACCCCTTTTATCAAGTATGCTTATAAAATAGAAAAATGCAGATGAAATTCCGCAGATTAATAACAATATTACAGGAATATAGTTAATTCCCATATTGCTTACGATTTGTGACATATCTGCTGTTTTAAATGTCTCAACAAGAATAAGTCCCTGGTAAAAATCCCTGTTAAAATAATAAAATAGAACCCCTGCACCAATACATAAAAATAATGATATTAACAGGTTTACTATTACCCGGAGCTTTATCTTTTCCGGCTCCTGTTTTTTTAAGATTTGCCTGCCTGCCTTTATTACAGGTTTTCCAAAACCGAAATACTCCTGCCCGCCGACCATAAGAAAAACAGCCAGGTAAAAAAACAGGAGTATTATTGCCGGCAGGATAAATGATATTTTGGCAAAGAAAAGATAGCTTAATATGCCCGAAGAAAAAAGCATAAAAAAAAGAAAAGAAAGTTTTTTCTTCTGGTCCTTCACAACAAGCGAAATGAGCCCGAAAATAAAAATAAGGCCCAACATCAGGTAATTTAAAAATCCAAGAACTAATTTTCCATCCATTATTTTGTCCAAAAATCCCTTATTGAATAATCAGCTTGCTTTATAAGGTCAAGTTTTTCCAGTTTAAAAAAACTCCTGTCGGGATCCGCAAGCTGGTGCCTGTATGTCATTTCTATGGCTTTCCTTTCACAGATCTCTACACAGTTGCCGCAAAAAATACAGCGGTTCAGGTCCAGGTAGAATTCCTCCATGGTTTCCCTTCCGTTCTCATCTTTTCCATTGCGTATCTCTATACATTTTTCCGGGCACACTTTTACACATTCCCCGCAGCCGTTGCAGAGTACTTCCAGTGAATCCAGATCCAGCTTCAATCTTGGAATGCCTCTGCTCCCGTCAGGTATTATTATCTTTTCCTTTGGATACACAACAGTTCTCGGCTTACGGAATATATTACCAAACTCTATGAAAAAATCCCTTATTACTGGCCTCATATAAAAACCGCCTGGTTATTCTTAAAATCAAATCAGATTATATATATTTCTTAATATAAAAAATACCATAGTCAATAAAAAATTAACTGCAGATATTGGAATAATGAATCTTGCGTTTACGCTTTTAAGATAATAATAGTCGTCAAGTTTTGGAGTTGCCCTGTCAATAAATAGTAATATGAAAAAAAGAATATAGAACTTTACTGCAAACATTATATTACCATTAATAAAATAAAGCCTCTCCCACCCTGCCAGGTAAAGAAGCACTATAAGCACCATGAGGAAAAACATTATGGAATATCTGGCGACTCTGCTGACAAGACCTCCGAAACCATTGCCCTCCTTTTCAGAATTTTCCGAGTATAATATTGTATTCCTCCTTGTAAGGCCAAGCAGTTTAAGCTGCATCAGTACAGAAGTCACAGCAGCTATAAATCCCAGCGGCTGAAAGACAATGTTCCAGTACTGGTATTGTGAACCCGCTATCTCTTTCAGGTTTAAGGTCCTGTTTATTAGTATTATACTTGCTATACAGAAAAGTAATGGTATAAAGAACGTAAATACCATGAGGAACTTTTTTACGAAATTATTGTATATAAAACCATGTGAACTGCTATAGGAGTTTATCATTATTAAAAATACCAGTATAAGGTAGAAAATCACAACAGCAATAATATCAAAATCGAATTTAATAAGTATGAGTGATTGCGAAAAAGGAATCACTGTCCAGATAAATAAAGAAAAAAAGAAAAGTAAAATCTCCCAGATGCCGAGCCTGTGTTCCTTGGACATATGTTTAAACAGGCTTATAAATGGATATCCAAGCCCTCCTGCCCTCGATGAGGCATAACCCCTCCTGAGCTCTGCCCTGGCAGACAGCTTATTTACAAAATAAGAGCAGAAAAAAATATTCAGCCCGAATATCAGATAGATGTAAGTAACTTTTTTTAATATAATAAGCATTTTTTATTTGTTAAAAGTTTAACTTAAAATTTTTATTTCTTTTTTACTTCTTTCTTATATACCTGTCTCTCAGGACATTATCTCGCCGCTATTTATATCAAGGCTTGCAAGAATAAGCTCCGTGTCTTCGACCCTTGTACCGGGCAGGATTTTTTCTGCAAGATAAATGCTGTTTTTTGAAGGGCTCATTACTATAAGGTTTAGTATTTTATCATCCTGGATTTCCATAAATACTTTAAAGACCCCGTGGGGGCACTCTACGCTTGAAATTATTTCTGTAAAAGGTATTCCTATATCTGAAAGGTTTATAAGTTTTTTAATATGTTCTTCAGGAAGATCATTTATTATCTGGTCCACAATTTTAATCGACTGGTATATTTCACGGAACCTTAACAGGACTCTTTCAAGGCAATCGCCATACCTGCCAAGCGCAATTATAAAAGACATGTCCTTATACATCATAAGATTGCGGTTTTTCCTTATATCATACCTGATACCGCATGCCCTCAAGTTTGGCCCGGTAACACCGCATAAAAGGGCAGCATTTTTATCTACAGGACCCGTGTTTTTCAATTTTTGAGAAATTATGGAATTATCCAGCAATAATGTCTCTATGCGGTGAATCTTCATGTAAAGGTTCGCAATTGTTTCCTCTACAGCTTTTACCTGTTCAGCATTAAGGTCCCTTTTAACGCCGCCTATCCTTATATAGTTAGGGTTTATCCTCGAACCCGTAATGAACTCTATCAGCCTTAAGGTACGCTCCCTTTCAAGAAGTGCCAGGTTGTGCACCAGTTCTGAACCCAGTATTTTTGATATTCTTATAATAAAATATAAATGGCTTGATACCCTGTAGAGTTCACTCATCATCATGCGGATATATTGCACTCGTTTTGGCACTTTTAGCTGCATAAGCTCCTCATAAGAAGTACAAACACACAATTCCGGAAAAATACCTGCAGAATGGTCATAACGGCTTATATATGCAAGAACATCAGGAAGAACAGAATTATTATGTGTCCCGTTTGATGAAATCCTGGATATCCCGGTATCTATAAATGCTTTTCTGACTATGTCATCTTCTGTTGAAAGATACAAGTCAAAACAATCCAGCCCATCAATCTGCTGGGGATATATTATTATATCGCTATTGCTTTCCTGGAGATTTTTTCTTTCAGAAAAAAATTCAGCAGCTTCAAAAATTTTTTTTAACACAGAAATTGAAGATTCGTATAACTGTATTACCTGCTGTTGTCCTGAATTTTTTTCAACCGGTATAACAGCTTTTAAAAGCATTGAGAAATTATTTGTTACAGACGAAAGGTCGACAAGGAGGCAATATTTATCCCTGCTTTTATATAAATTGATGGAATTAAGGATATTTATTTCAAACTCCGGGTTCCTGTTAAGCTCGGTGCAAACGTCGCCAAGATCAGTCAGCCTGATTGTGCATAACAGTTCCTGGCCGATTTTTTTTACTTCCAGGACCTGTCCCTTTAAATAAAATTCCAGGTTCTTTTCAATTCTTTCGATAAATACTGCTTTGTGGGATGAATATATGCCGTTGTATAGTTCTTTTGCCAATATCTATTTTTCCATAAATAAATTATTTAATAAAAATTAAGCATAATATAATGCTTTATTATTTAATGCATTTTAATTATCCTGTTTCCAGTAATCTTAAAACCGCAAAAATAAAAGCTTCGGGCCTCGGGGGGCAACCAGGCACATACATGTCGATATTTATGCTTTTCCCCAGCCGCCGGGTAAAATCATAGTCTTTATCCATGAGGCTTTTGTCTGTAATACATTTGCCCGCAGCTATTACCCATTTTGGTTTTCTCATCATTTCATAGATTTCAAGAAGGCGCTTTTCCCCCTCTTCATTATAAAAACCCTGGATAACAAGGACATCTGCATCCTCAGGAATGCATACAAAATTAATACCGAACCTCGAAATGTCGTAAGTCGGACCAGTTGTTGCAAATATTTCCTGTTTACAACAACCAAAGCCTGCGATCAGGAGGTTAATGTTATTTTTTACAAGTGATCTCATAACTAAAAATATCTATCTTTCAAGTAATTTTGACTTCAGCACATAAACTGTTATTGCAAGGATTAAAAATATTATTGCAAATATCATATAAAAACTGCCATCCATGCGAAACTGCGTTGCAAATAAAAAGGAAAGAAGCATCAGCAGTATAAATAATATTGTAAATATGAATAAAAGGCTTGTGACAAACAGGTTCTTTTTTACATAGATATCTTTTGCCAAAACCATCATCGGACCCGGGTGTTGTTGCCCTTGAATTATGACTTGTTTTTCCTGGCTGCTGCCATGGCCGGTTTTCCTTGCCCTGTAAATAAATATCCTTGAAATAAAAAACAGTGCCAGGAAAATAACCGCAAAAAACCCGGTAAAAATAGCTATCGTATAAATGTTGCTGACAAAAATATTTATTTCTTCCCCGGGCATATTAGTCTTTCACCATTTGAACTGATCCTAAAAATAATTTAAGGCTATTTATTATGAATAAAAACTTTATCACAATTGGCATGCTACTTCAATTAAAATACATTTACTCTTAACATCTAAATTCCCGGTCACCAGAACACCTGTTTTTTCGTCAAAGATAGGGGCTATATTATTGTTATAAAATCCAAATGCTTATATAATTTAAAAAAATATCTCTGGTAATATATATGAAAATAAAAGAACCCTTAAAAAATACAGAGGGAATAAAAAAAATTGGTATATATTGCTGGTCCATCATAGGTCTTCTTATACTTATTACTCTTGGTTTTTACATTTTGTACAGAGTCAGGATAGCGATTTTCCCATTAATAATTGCTGCAGGAATAGCATATCTTTTAAGCCCTCTTGTTAATTGGCTCTCAAAGAAAATGAAACGTGGCTTTGCAATACTTATCGCATACATAATTTTTACAGGATTTTTCTTTACATTTTTCTTTTTTACTATTCCAATGGTCGCCGACCAGTTTACAGTTTTTATTTCGAAACTGCCCGATTATATTACTAACCTCACAGACAATGTGAACCAGTATATGAATAAGAGCGTGATGATTAACAATATCGAGGGAATACTCGGAAAGGAGTTTTTACCCTTTGATGCAACACTGATATACCAGTATATCATTAACGCAGTTGGGGGCGGGAGCTCATCATTTCTACAGGGCATAACCTCGTTTACCCGGTCCATTATAAATATATTGATTACTTTTATAATCGGCCCCCTTCTTGGAATATATATTCTCAAGGATTCAGGTAAGCTGCGGGATATTTTAATAAGGGCCCTCCCCGCAAAGCATAAAAATACCGCTAATGTAATACTTGACAGGGTAAATAATGTTTTCGGCCGATATATAAGGGGGCAGATACTGGTATCCATAATTGTCGGATTTTTATGCACGCTGATATTATTTCTTTTAAAGGTGGATTTTGCCGTACTTCTTGGGTTTATCGCCGGGGCTTTAAACCTCATACCCTTTCTTGGGCCCATACTTGGCGCAGTTCCAGCGGCTCTTGCTGCTTTCTTCATCTCACCATTAAAGGCCCTGCTCGTAATACTGCTTTTTGTCGGGGTCCAGCAGCTTGATAATTATGTTATCAGCCCCAATGTAATGAAATACCAGGTTGGCGTTCATCCGGCAATAGTTATTTTTGTATTAATTGCATGCGGTGCGGTACTTGGACCCATTGGCCTTCTTCTTGCAGTTCCCACAACAGCAATAATACAGGCGATATTAAAATATTATTTGCTTGATAAGAAAAGAATAAGATCCCGGTAAATTTCTTTAAGAGGTTTGCCTGTCATTTCAGCAAGGCTTTTGCAGGACTCGTATTCAGGTGAAATAATAACTTGTTTGCCTTTAAAGTAGCCTATTTTTACATCTGCTTCCCCATAAGGTAATTTCACATTTTTTATTTCCCTTTCAAGGCAATATCTGGATATTTCCTGTACCCTTATGCCGAGGGTGGAAGTTTCTTTAAATATGTTATCCATGATAGCATCAAGGCCTTCCCTGTTGCACAGGACGCACAGTTTCAATGCCGCCCTGTTTTTTTTCATGAATACAGGCTCCGTCCAGCAATCAAGCACACCAAGCGACAGAAGCTTATCCTGCAGATAACCTGTAATTTCAGGTGTTGAGTCGTCTATATTTGTTGATATATACAAAACACTGTCATGTATATTTTTTAGAGGGGATGTTCCAAAAATCAGCCTTAACATATCTGGAGGGGAGCTTTTGATAATCCTGTCATTGCTGCCCGTACCCTGTCCGTGTCCGTGGCTGTGCCCGTGCATATGTGCCACTTCTGCAAGGTTATTATTTATATTTAATGCCGCCCCTGCACCATTGCCGCTGTACTCTACTATCATCTCAGGGATATCATCAAAACTGGCTGCAAGAGCCTTCACAATTGCTGCGCCAGTCGGGGTTGTCACTTCAAAACCAAACCCCCCGCCATAGACAGGCAACCCTTTAACAATCTCAAGAGTTGCAGGAGCAGGAACAGGAATGGCGCCATGCATGGTATTTGCGGTGCCGCTGCCAAGCGGTATTTTCCTGCAAAAGATTGCAGACGGGGAAAGCATGTTTATTGCAAGAGATACACATGTAATATCTATAATCGAATCAACAGCGCCCACTTCATGAAAATGCACCTTATCGGCATCCACACCATGGACCTTTGCCTCTGCTGCTGCGATGATTTCAAACATTGAAATTGCTGTTTTTTTTACTTCCGGTAAAAGGTTGCTGGTTAAAATAAGGTTTCTTATCTGGCTATAATTCCTTGAAGGCTGCTGATGTTGGACTGCGACATTGAACCTGGTTGCCATTACGGGCCCGCATTTTACTTTATCTGCAGAAATAGAATAGCCCTTCAGGTCAAGCCCTGATAAGGCGGCTTTAAAAAAGCCGATGTCCAACCCTTTATAACCCATATCCAGCAGGGCGCCGGCCATCATGTCGCCGCTTATGCCCGAGAAGCAATCAATATATAATATTTTTTCCATTATTTTATCTTTCATTTACAGATTTAAATGTGAAAAATTACAAAGAACATTTTCTTTTCCTGCATCGGTCTTTCATAAATATTATTATTGTAGCTTTAAAACCAAAAATTGGATATAGGGCCCTGCTAGTGTTTTAAGGGCAGAAGATATACTTATTACTGCTAAGCAAACCGCTGCAGAAATGCTTATAAATAAAATAAACCTGCCTTTACTGCTTAAAGAATTTGAAAGTCTTTTTACAATGGCAAATAATATAATGAATACCAGAGAAGAAACAAACAAAAGCAGCCCCGCTATGGATAATATGCCCCATGCTATAATTGCCTTTTTATATGTAAAATAAAAAATGGCCGCTAAGGGTAGTGAGCCAATCAGCCATAAAGTAGCTTTTACGCTTCCGGATGGATAACTTTTTCCTGAAGCATCCGGGTTTTTTATTGCAACTGCGGCCATTAATCCTGCTATCATTGGTGCAACGAGCCAGCCTGTTATATATCCTGTAATAAACCGTAAAATGTTGCTGGCAGGGACAAATCCAAAAAAAGACAGGACAGATTCTGCTGACATCAAGCCAAAAGAGACAATAAGCGCAACAATTGTATTTCTGTGCGGCAGGCCGCTCCTGATTTTACGTTCAACAACAAGGAGTATGATAATCGAAGCCAGAAAACCCGCGTAGAGTCCGGTGCACCTTGAACATACAGGAAAAACTATATCCATGTAATGGAAACTCAAGGTTATTTTCTGGTGGCAGGCCCCATGCCCTATAAACTTTAACAGCTTTAATAGCGTTTCTATTTCCTGGCGCTCCTGAAGCTTTTAATTTTTCCGGTATCAATAAAAAGTGCTGAATTCATTAATGATTGAAGGGAGCCAGGTAGTAAAACTGACAGCGCTGACAATTAAAATTATTATGTATATAAGGGCCCCAAAAAGTGTAAGGCTGCCAAGTATAATTCCGGTAAGGGCCATCCCCTTGCCTCTGGCGCTTGACTGTTTTTCCTGTATTCTTTTATTCTCAATTATGCCAAGTATTAGGGCAGCAAGTCCAAGTGCAAAGTTCAGCCCTATTATCCATGCACATACAATGCCAACAATACCCACTATCATTGAGGCTATTGCCATTCCGCTTGCCCTGTCCTCCGGAACAGGTGCTTCAATTATCTGGGGCTGAACCTCCTGGGGTTTTTGTTCATTCATTTTAACCTCCCGTTTAAACTTATATTTTTAATAATTAATCAACAAGCAATAAAATCTGTGGCATTTTATATCCATGTTGCCTTAAAACCCAGTTTTGAAATAAACATAACAGTATTTTTCTCAAGTATATTATCTGCCTCTGTTTCAGAAAGCCCTGAAGCCATTGCTATTATTTTTTGCCTTCCAGGACTGTAAAGATCCTTGTGGCTGTGTGCGTCGCTGTTTACCAGCAGCCGCGCCCCGGCTTTTCTTGCAACACTTGCAACTAAGCCATTTGTAAGGCAGTGGCCGACCCTGTGGGTGATTTCTACATATATGTTTTTTTGTGCTGCAATTATAGCTTCTTCCATAGTTAAAAGCCCTGGATGTGCAAGAAGGTCGACATGGTCCGATTCCACAGCTTCCCGGTTGGTCCCGGGCTCAACATTTTCAGCTATGGTCTCTCCGTGGACAGAAACCATTCTTGCACCTCTTTCTTTAGCATATTTTGCCATATCTTTAATACTTTTTGCCGGCACATTTGTTAGTTCCACCCCGGGAATTGCAATAATATCCCAGTATTTTTCTACCAGCTCACAATCTTTTTTAATGCTCCTTATAAGTTCATCAAGATTGCAGTAGCTTGCATGGTCAGTGATTCCAATGCATTTGTAGCCCGCTGCTATTGCACATCTGGCAAGTTCAACCGGACTGTTTAATCCATCAGAAAAAAAAGTATGAGTGTGAAAATCGCAAATCATAAAAGTCCTTTCGGGCTGTTTAAAAATTTTATTGGTAAAGCATCCCCAGTTTAAACGACTGGTTATTTAAAGTTATTTTATCAGCACAAAAAATAAAAAACTATAAAAAAATAAGGCTGCAATCTATAATTTGCAATTATGGATATGATGTTTAACTGGTTCATAAGATTTTCAAACCTTATTGGGGCTTCAGTCTGCCACCAGCTTTCTGAAAGAAGTTTTTGGGCCAGAGAGCTTAAGGTTCCAGTATGTGCAAGATGCGAAGGAATATATATAGGTTTTTTTATTTGTGCCATCTTTTTATTTTTTCTTTTTAAAAAAAAAGAAGCCAGTCTTCCGCCCTTATACATTCTCATAATATTGTCACTCTTTATATTATCAACAATCCTGGAATGGGGTTTTTCTTTTTTTTCGATAATGGATTCAACCAATGTATCAAGGTTCATAACAGGTTTTCTTGCGGGAAGCGGTTCGATGGCCATTATTTACCCTGTGTTTAATTACCAGTATTATTCTGCAGCAATTTCTGAGCGCATTTTTTCCCGTTTCTGGCAATTTGCTATTTTTATTGCATTCAACGCCGCATTTATAGGTGCTGGCCTGGCGGGCTTAACTTTTTTGAACTGGGCATATTTTTATATCTCAATAATTTCAGTTTTATTTACATTTTATTTTATTAACCTGGTGGTAGTTTTGCTGGTACCGTTCTTTGCAAGAAAGGCACGAAGATTTTTCTCAAGGCAGCTTATTGTCCCCTCTTTGATAGCTTTGGTTCTATGTGCCATTGAGTTTTATGTATCTTATCTTGTGCATCAGTATGTAGCGCTAGTGAGGTTCTGAAATGTAAAATGACAATTAAATAAAACCTGTATATTTTTATAAGCTTTTTACTGCCCCCGCATACCTTTATTGAATTGACACTGATATTAAATAATGTTAATTTCACTAATTGAAATATTTTTAATTTTTAACCTTTAATAAGGATATGGGTCATATATGAATGAATATTCCGGGTTTGGCAATAATCATGCAGGAAATGACAAAAGAAAATATATTTACCTTGACCATGCAGCCACCACCCCTGTACTTGCTGAAGTTGCAGCAAGGGTCAGCGAGTGCTTTACAAAGTTTTATGGAAATGCTTCGGAGCCGCACCAGCCCGGCAGGGCAGCTAAAGAAATACTGGAGAATTCAAGATCATCTATTGCAGATATAATCGGGGCATCAGCAGCCGAAATCACATTTACCAGCGGGGGCACCGAAAGCAATAATCTTGCACTCTTTGGCATAGCGGAAGCATATGGAAAAGATGGCAACCATATAATAACTTCTGAGATAGAGCATCCTGCAGTGCTTATGCCTTTAAAGATTCTCTCAAAAAAGGGGTTTAAGATAACTCAACTTGGGGTCGACAGCAATGGGATGGTGGACCCTGATGATGTTAAAAAGGCACTAAAAACAAGGACTATGCTTGTTTCTATTATGCATGCAAATAATATAGTAGGTACGATACAACCTATTGCAGAAATCGGAAAAATACTCAAGGAAAAAGGTGTGATTTTTCACACTGATGCCGTACAGACTTTTTGCAGCACCGCAATAGATGTAAACAAACTTGGCGTGGACCTTCTGTCTATTTCGGGCCATAAAATTTACGGTCCCAAAGGGGTTGGTGCGCTCTTTGTAAGGAAAGGGACCAGGATAGTGCCATACATTTATGGTGGGGGCCAGGAAAAAGGCAGGAGATCAGGAACCGAAAATATCCCCGGTATTGCAGGGCTTTCCAGAGCTGCAGAAATCGGATTTGCAACCATGGACGATAAGATTAAAAGACTTACTGAAATGCGTGATTATTTAAAAACCAGGATAATGGATAGCATAGAAGATATCAGGTTTAACGGGCACTTAACAGAAAGGCTGCCAGGAAATTGTAATTTTTCTTTTAAGTATATTGAAGGTGAGGCTATTGTGCTCAGGCTTGATATGGCAGGCATTGCTGTTTCCAGCGGTTCAGCATGTTCGTCTTCTTCGATGAAACCGACCCATACCCTTAAAGCCATGGGACTTTCAAATGAAGAAGCTTTTGGCTCCCTCAGGGTCACCATCGGGATTGGCAACACATACGAAGAGCTGGATTATTTTATCGGGCAATTACAAAAAATTGTCAGGGACCTGAGAAATATCTCACCTTTATATAAAAATTTACACGGATAATAAGGAGGCTTTATGCAAATCACCAAAGATGATGTATTGAATGCCCTTTCAGAGGTTTATGACCCTGAAATACCTATAAGCATAGTGGACATGGGGCTTATCTACAGAGTTGATGTCGATGCAGATAACAATATTGATGTGGACATGACAATGACAACCAGGGGCTGCCCGATGCATTCCATGATAACTTACCAGGCTCAAAAAAGGATAGAAAAAATGGAGGGTGCCGGTAAAGTAAAGGTTAACCTGGTCTGGGACCCTCCCTGGGCACCTGATATGGTGTCACAAAAAATAAAGGACCGCCTGCTAAAAGAAGAAGAGTAAAAATGAGTGGAAAACAGGGCACAGTAAGAATATATTGTGCGCAAATAAACCCAACCGTTGGAGATATTAAGGGTAACTTTGACAGGATTGCCCAGCATATTGCATCCGCGCAAGACAATGGGGCCGATATTATCGCATTTGGCGAGCTTGCGCTAACGGGCTATCCTCCGGAGGACCTGCTTCTTAAGCCTGCTTTTATTGAAGAAAACCTGGCCCACCTTTCAAAAATAAGGGAACTTACAGAAAATATTACGGTAATAACGGGTTTTGTAAATAAGAATTTCGATATTTATAATTCTGCTGCAATATTGTCAAATAAAAAAACTGTCGCCATTTATAATAAGCAGTATCTGCCTAATTATTCTGTATTTGATGAAGAGCGATATTTCCAGAAAGGCACAGAAAATCTTATCTTTAAATTGGGTCCTGTAACTTTTGGGGTAAATATATGCGAAGATATTTATTACTCTTCCGGCCCGGCAAAAGCACAGGCTATCAGCGGCGGTGCCGAGCTTATAATAAATATCTCCGCTTCTCCCTATCACGCCGGCAAAATAGACGAAAGAGAGAAAATGCTTTTTACAAGGGCCGTGGATAACAGGGTAAATATATTATATGTCAACCTGGTGGGCGGCCAGGATGAGCTTGTATTCGATGGAAATTCAATGCTTATAGATGAAAAAGGCCATATACTTCACAGGGCAAAACCCTTTGAAGAAGACAGTTTCATATTTGATATTGATACAGAAAGCATAAACTCGACAAGATTGCAGGATGCAAAGTATAAAAACCAGCGTGATGAATTAAGAATTGACAATAATACCGTTAAATTGATTGAAATAAAGGAGCATACAAAAAAAAGGAGGCAAAAACCTATTTTAAATACTGATCTTCATGCAAAGGCAAATAGCAATGGTGGTTCCCCGGGCAAACAAGATTATGATGGTGTACCTTTGGTTCCCGGTATAGATTATTATAAAAAGCTCATATCCTGCCCGGAGGAAGAAATTTTCGGAGCACTTGTGCTGGGAACAAAAGATTATATAAAAAAGAATGGCTTTACAAAAGTTCTCCTCGGGCTGAGCGGCGGCATAGATTCTGCGCTGACTGCAGTTATTGCTTCTTTTGCAATCGGCAGCGCCAATGTAACTGGTGTTATAATGCCTTCAATGTATTCATCAAAAGGAAGTGTCGATGACTCCCTTTCACTTTGTGAAAAAACCGGTATCAACAAAATAATAATCCCTGTAAACAGCCTTTATTCTGAATACCTTGTAAGCCTTGAAAGCAGCCTTAAAACAGATGGCATAAACATAACAAAAGAAAATCTCCAGGCAAGAATAAGGGGAAATATTTTAATGAGCCTTTCCAATGAATATGGCTGGCTCGTACTTGCCACCGGCAATAAAAGCGAGATAAGTGTGGGTTATTGTACCCTTTATGGAGATATGGTGGGCGGTTTTTCTCCGATTAAAGATATTTATAAGACAGTAGTTTATAAAATATGTAATTTTCTAAATAATAAATATGGCAATATCATACCGGCAGAAATCATAAGTAAGGCCCCTTCCGCAGAACTTAAACCGGGCCAGAAAGACCAGGATAAGCTGCCGCCTTATGAGATACTGGATGAAATACTAAAAGCATATATAGAAGACGAGAAAGACTTCAGGGAAATTATGAAGTCCGGCCTCCCGGAAGATACTGTTAAAGATGTAATAAATATGGTTGATTTTAATGAATATAAAAGAAGGCAAGGCGCACCGGGAATCAAGATTACAGCAAGGGCATTTGGCAAGGACCGAAGATACCCAATAACTAATAAGTTCCGGTTGGTATAATTTTTTGCCTGCTGCCTGTTAAGCTTTTATGCCAGTTCGTATATTAAAAAAACCAGATACCCTGCAAGCCCCAGGCAAAAAACTGCAAAAATCGGTATTTCAACAAAGCTGAGGGCGCCAAACCTTGAGGCTTTCAAACCGAAAAACCCTACTATCGCTACAAGAACAAGGAGAATTATAATATACATTTTTGCCCGCCATTCATGATATTTAAATTTTTAACAAAAAATATGCGCTTTTATTTTTTAAGCTGGTTTATTTAAAATATTCGGTTGTATAATATTAAAAATTTTATATATTATAAATAAAATAATAAAAATATAAACGATAAAATCTTTAAATTATGGTAAATATACTATTGATATCTAATGAAGATGCCCATATCAATGATATAAAAACTGTTTGTTCAAATAGTGGACTCGTTCTTGATACATGCCCTGTTTTTGAACCCGTAAGTGCAAATCTTGAAGTCTATAATCTTATAATAATCGATATCTGCGGGCTTACGCTTGAAGACGATGGTTATTACCAGAATTTTTTTTCAAAAGTCAAATCCAGCGCAGCAGTAAAACTGCTGTTACTTGAAGAAAACCAGTCACAAAATGCGCTTGCCTTGCAGGGCCATCTTTTTAGCTTTGATGATCTTTTGTTTGATGGAAGGATACGCAAGGAATTATATACAAGAATATCCTACCTTCTTGCATTAAAAATTCCTGAAAAGACAGGCAACTGCATTATAGTAAAGGACCTTATCCTTAATCTCGACAAATATGAGCTGTCAGTAAATGGTGAAGAGGTTGAGCTGACCTTTAAGGAATACGAGCTGCTTAAACTGCTTCTTGAGAACCCTGATAAAGTTTTTTCCCGCAATAAGCTGCTTTCAAATGTTTGGGGTTATGATTTTTATGGCGGCTCCCGGACAGTAGATGTACACATGAGGCGGCTGCGATCAAAGCTTTCACAGCCTTATATAGACATGCTTAAAACTGTAAGAAACGTTGGATACATGTTTTCTCCGGGTAATTGACCTTCTGAAAAATTAACACAGATTTAACATGGAATTAACTTATTTTTCATAAAAATATGTTATAAATACTCCATATTATAAAAATCCCTATTAAATGCAGGTATTTGGGAAATCTTATTATCCCTGTCCTGCTTTTAACTGAAGGAAATAAATTAGAAATGAAAGGCTGGTAAGAAATGGCACATAATGATGAAATGAAAGAATATGTCCTTAAAAAAGCCAGGGACAATAAAATCAAGTTCATAAGATTGTGGTTTACTGATGTCCAGGGAATGCTAAAGAGTTTTTCCATAACTGTCGAGGAACTTGAAGGCGCATTATCCGAAGGCATGGGATTTGATGGTTCCTCTATCGAAGGGTTTTCAAGAATTGAGGAAAGCGATGTAATGGCGATGCCGGATCCGTCTACTTTCCAGATATTGCCCTGGAGCCCACAGGAAAATGGTGTTGCGAGGATGTTTTGTGATGTCCTTGAACCGGATGGTTCACATTTTGAAGGTGACCCCAGATGGGTCTTAAAAAGAACATTAAAGAAGGCTTCTGACCTCGGTTATACCTATTATGTTGGACCTGAACTTGAATTCTTTTACTTTAAGACAGATAAAAACCCGGAGATACTTGATAAAGGAGGGTATTTTGACCTCACGGTCAAGGATGTAGCAAGCGATTTGCGAAGAGCCACTATACTTTACCTTGAGGCAATGGGAATAGGTGTCGAGTATTCCCATCATGAAGTCGCACCTTCACAGCATGAAATAGATTTACGATATACGGATGCCCTGACAATGGCTGACAATGCAATGACATACAGAATGATTGTTAAAGAAGTGGCAAACAGGAATGGCGTTTATGCGACTTTTATGCCAAAACCGATTTTTGGAGAAAACGGTAGCGGAATGCATACGCACCAGTCACTTTTCAAAGGCGACAAGAACTTATTTTTTGATGCAAACGATAAATATAACCTTTCTGCAGAAGCGAAATATTTTATTGCGGGCCTTCTTAAACACTCAAAAGAGATCTGCGCCATAACGAATCAGTGGGTAAATTCATACAAGAGGCTTGTTCCCGGTTATGAAGCACCTGTTTATATTTCATGGGCCAGAAGAAACAGGTCCACAATGGTAAGGGTGCCGATGTATAAGCCGGGAAAAGAAAAAGCCACTAGAATAGAGCTCAGGTGCCCGGACCCGGCATGTAATCCTTATCTGGCATTCAGCGTGATGCTTGCTGCAGGCCTTGAGGGAATTAAAAACAAATACAGCCTTTCAGAACCAGTGGAAGAGAACATTTTTGAGTGGGATGTTAAAAAAAGAGAAAGTGCCGGGATTGAAACCCTTCCGGATAATCTCTTTGAGGCGGTAAAATTTATGGAAAAAAGCACACTGGTCAAGGAAACCCTTGGAAATCATGTTTTTGAAAAATTCATTGAAAATAAACATATAGAATGGGATAGATACAGGACTTTCGTAACAAATTATGAAATAGATAATTATCTTTCTATTCTGTAATCATATTTTAAATGGCTGGATCTGATTACAGTAAAAAGCCTGCAACCAAAAAGGAGAAGCTCTCCTCCCTTTAATGGTTGCAGGCTTTACTTCTTGCAAATGCCTTGAGAGAATCTTACCCGTTATATCCAGCATGGGACATCCTATACGGGGATTTTTTACTCGATGAACTCAAGAAGGAAGCCGAGAGCGATGCAAAACGCTCCTGCCAGGACCATTTTAATTACGCTTAGAATAAGGTTCCTTTTTGAAATTTTACCCAGGAATATGCCAATACCTATAAGGATTATAAAAGCTAAGACTGTGCCGATATAATAGCAGACCTGTACAGGTATAAATCTCCCAAAAAAGAAGGGCACCAGGGGTATGAATGCCGAAAGCCCGGATGTTATTCCATTTAATGCAGCTAAAACGATGGTTGCAAATCTCTGTGCCCTGGAAATTATTGTTCCGTCCAGTACATGAAGTGTGGACATTTCAAGATCTTTAATTTCCTTTGTCCTTTCCGAGCTCTCGCTGTTGTATGCGCTTACTACCCCTGATACTCCCAGCGAGATGCAAACTGCTGAACCGGATATTATTACATGTTTAAAATCAAGCGCACCGATCACATAATTTCCCAGCAGTACTCCCAGTATTGTCGTCACCCCGTCGAAACCATTCAATGCTATGTACCGCCTGGTTATCTGGGTTATGTTTGCTATCTTGTTATAAACTTTTACTTTTTGAATAAAAGCCCTAATGCTATCTTTAATCATTTTATATTCCCTGCTGTTATTGCCTTGTATGCTGCTGAAGCCTGGTAGGAAGATCTTACAAAAGTTCCTGATACCACATATTTAAAAGCAAATCCTTTTGCAATTTCTTCTACATGTGAGAATTCATCAGGATTGTAATATTTAATTACAGGGTAATTTTTTGTAGAAGGGCGAAGGTATTGCCCTATGGTTACAATATCCACTTTTGAAGCCGAAAGGTCAGATAAAAGTTCCTTAATTTCTTTGATGCTTTCTCCCAGCCCAAGCATGAACCCTGATTTTGTGATGATATCCGGTCTTAACTTTTTTGAAGACTTCAGCAGGCCAAGAGAACGCTTATAGGATGCCCCGGACCTGATTCTTTTATAATTACTTTTTACTGTTTCAACATTGTGGTTAACGACATCTGGATTCGCATCCAGCAGAACTTTTAAATTGTCTGTCGTGCCCTTGAAATCAGGAATCAGGCACTCTACTATTGCCCCTGGCATTTCTTTTTTTATTTTTTTAACAGTTTCAGCAAATTGTAATGCTCCCCCATCTTCAATGTCATCCCTTGTAACTGAGGTGAGCACAATATACTGAAGCGACAATTCTTTAACTGCCTTTGCTATATTTACTGGTTCATTCTTATCCGGTGGGAGCGGTTTTAAAGAATCGACTCCACAAAAAGCGCAGTTTCTTGTGCATTTGTCTCCAAGAAGCATAAATGTGGCGGTTTTTTTACTAAAGCATTCGAAGATATTCGGGCACTTTGCACTCTGGCATACTGTGTTAAGATTCAGGTCAACAAGAAGATCTTTTACTGCAGCAATATTTTCGTTGTTTAGAGATACTTTCTTCCTGAGCCACTGAGGTTTTTGCCCGGCTGGATTACTTGTCTCCAATTATTTTTCGCACTATCCTTTCAAAATCACCAATGGAACCAAAAAGGACTTCTATTTTACCTTTGTTTCTGCTTATTTTTATATTTACAGGAGCTTCAAGATAGTCTGAAACAGTTTTTTCTATTTCGGGGAGTTTATCGAATTGAAGAAGCTTTTTGGCCTGTTCCTGTTTTTTTGCTGCTGGTTTTTCCTGTAATCTTGAAACCATTTTTTCAATGGTCCTTACATTGATATCTTCGTCGATGATTTTTTTTGCAAGCTCTATCTGGTCATCTTTATTGTCCAGGCCAAGAAGAGCCCTGGCATGCCCTGCGCTTAATTTTTCTTCATCAACCATCTTCTGGACCTCGACCGGAAGCATAAGAAGCCTTAGCGAATTTGTTATTGAGACCCTGCTCTTACCTATTTTTTTTGACATTTCTTCATGTGTAAGCTTGAATTCATCAATGAGCTGCTTATATGTCAGTGAGAGCTCTATCGGTGTCAGGTCCGCTCTCTGGATATTTTCGATAAGCGCCATCTCCAGAGATGAGAGATCATCTATATTATGGTTGATTATGCATGGTACAGTAGAAAGCCCGAGTATTTTTGCTGCCTTGAACCTTCTTTCACCGGAAATAATCTCATACATCCCTCCCCTGTCCAGGTTTCTTACAATTATTGGTTGTATTATACCGAATTCTTTTATGGATTCTGCCAGTTCATTTAAAGATTCTTCCTGGAACATGTGCCTGGGCTGATTTTTGTTGGGCACAATCTTAACTACGGGAATTTCCAGTATGTTGTTTTCAAATACCTCTTCACCGGTTTTTGTTGTAACTCCCGGTATCAAAGCACTAAGTCCACGTCCTAAACCGCCTTTACTTTGGGCCATTTGCTATCACTTCCTCTGTCAAGCTTTTATATGCAAGCGCACCTTTGCAATCAGGGTCATAATTAATTATTGGTTTTCCATAACTGGGAGCCTCGCTTAATCTTACATTTCTTGGAATTATTGTAGAATATACTTTATCAGGGAAATATGCCTTTACCTCATCTATAACCTGTTCCGATAGCCGTGTGCGCTGATCAAACATTGTCATAACAACTCCTGTTATTATGAGATTTTCGTTTAAATTCTCCCTGATAAGGTTAATGGTGTTTATGAGCTGTCCAAGGCCCTCAAGAGCATAGTATTCACATTGTATTGGTATCATCACTTCACCTGCGCCCGTCAGGGCATTTATAGTAAGCAGCCCCAGCGCAGGCGGACAATCTATTATAATAAAATCAAATTCAGCCTTTAAGCTGTCTATAGCGTGTTTTAGCTTATACTCCCTTTTCATAGCTGACACCAGCTCCACTTCGGCACCTGCCAATTGTATTGAAGAAGGCATTATGTAGAGGTTTTTATAATTTGTCTTAAGTATTGCCTTGCGGGGTTCTTCGTTATTTATTATTACTTCATAAACACTTGACTGTATTTCTTCCTTGTTTATCCCCAGGCCGCTTGTCGAATTGCTTTGAGGATCAAAATCTATTATAAGTGTTTTAAAACCAAAATTCCCAAGGTATCCTGACATATTCACAGCAGTTGTGCTTTTACCTACCCCGCCTTTCTGGTTGGCAATTGCAATTATCCTTCCCAGGTATTTTTTATCTCTGTCTGTGTCGCTGTCATCATATTTCCTGAAATTTTCCATCTGTTTGTTCATTGTGCTTTCCTGGGCCTCCGGGTTTTTATACTGCCCCTCTCCTTTATCATTACTTACATAATTTGCCTGATTTTTTAGAAATACTTCCCTATTTGTGCCCTGATTTTGTATGGGAGGATCGATTTTTTCTTCTGTAACGATATTTACTGCTTTATCTGTTTTTAAAGCCCGTTCCGTATTGAATTTCCGTCCAAATAATCTTTTAAAGCACATCTGTATTTACATCATTACCTAACGGTACATTTATACAATTAATTATAAGCTTTTTTGGTCAATTAAAGATGTTTTTATAATTTTAGCATATTTCCTTGGATATTTATATAAAGAAGGAGATACTTTTTTTATTACCAGAAGTGCCCGGTATTCATCAAGGTATGGGGGCCTGATTTCTTTTATTTCCTCTATTTGCCCCCCAAGCTTATTAATTATAGCAGTTGCGTCTTTTACTTCTTCAAAGACTTTACGGCTTTTATATAGCATCACTCTGCCGCCTGGTTTACAGAATGGAAGTGACAGCTCAGCAATTACAGATGTTACAGCAATTGCTCTTGCAGTCACAAAATCAAAATTTTCCCTGTACCTGTTTTCATGCGCAAGTTCTTCGGCTCTGCCGGATATTACTGTAACGTTTTGGAGGTCGAGTGTTTTAATAACTTCTTCGAGAAACAATGTGTTTTTCCTTTTTGAATCTAAAAGTGACACTCTGAATTCTTCAAAAAAAATTGCAAGCAATATCCCGGGCAATCCTCCCCCGCTACCAATATCAAGCAAAGAAGGCCTTCTTTTTTTAATTGCTAACGAGTGAAAAAAACTGTAAGGTGAAAGGCAGTCAAAAAAATGCCTCTTCAATATTTCTTCCCTTTCCTTTGTACCAGTTATACTGGTTTTTAAATTCCACGCAGTTATAAGGTCAAGAAAAACCATCATGCGGTTTTCTTCTTTATATCCGGATGCAATATCCATTTCCTGAAGTGCTTTTTTTATTTCTTCTGCTGAAATCATTTTTGTTTAAGATGAACCATCAGTACTGAAATATCAGCCGGTGAAACACCTGCAATCCTTGACGCCTGGCCAAGCGTTTCGGGTCTTATTAGTGAGAGTTTTTCCTGAGACTCAAATGTCAATCCCTTTATCTTGAAGAAGTCTGTATCTTTATTTATTTTAAAATGTTCCAGGTTTTCAAGGCGTTTTGCTCCTGCTTGCTCTCTTTCAATATAACCATTATATTTTATATTTATTTCAGCCTGGCAAAAATCTTTATAATTAAAACCTGAAAAATCTGTTTGTCTGTTTATATATTTAATCAGGTCAAAAATCTTAACCTGCGGCCTTTTAAGTAACTTATAAAGGCTTGTCGGGCTTTCTATCGACGAGGTATTATACAGACTTAAAAGTACATTTATTCCTGTTCCGGGGCCTATTGTAATTGTGTGAAAAAGTTTTATTAATTTCTCGACTCTTTCCCTTTTTGTTTTAACTTTACTGTACTGTTCTTCTGATATAAGTCCTATTAGGTGCCCTTTCCCTGACAACCTTATATCAGCATTATCTGGCCTCAGCAGTAGCCTGTATTCGGACCTGGAGGTGTACATCCTGTAAGGCTCTATTAATTCTTTAGTTATAAGGTCATCAATCAATACTCCTATATAGCTTTCATTCCTTTCCAGGACAAACGCTTTTTTACCTTCCAGTTTTAGATATGCGTTGACTCCTGCAACAAAACCCTGTGCGGCAGCCTCTTCATACCCCGATGTCCCGTTTACCTGCCCTGCAAAAAAAAGATTATCAATGTTTTTTGTTTCCAGTGTGTGTTTTAGCTGGTTTGGTAAAAGATAATCATATTCTACAGCATAACCCGGCCTTACTATACGCGCACTTTCGAGGCCAGATACGGTATTTATTATCATTTGCTGTATATTTGCAGGCATACTTGTTGTCAGGCCCTGCAGATATGATTCATTTGAGTACTTACCTTCCGGCTCAATAAAAATAGGATGCCTCTTTTTTTCTTCATAATTAATTACTTTCCTGTCAATCGATGGGCAGTGCCTTGGCCCGTGAGTGTTGACCATTCCGGATTTTATAGGCGAAAAATTTATGTTTTCCTTTATGAGGCGATGCGTATTTTCGTTGGTGTATGTCAGGTAACTGGGGACATTATCAAAAATTTTTTCATCATCCCAGAATGAAAAACTTACCGGGTTGTCCTCCCCTGGTTGGATCTGGGTTTTAGAAAAATCTATTGTCCTCTTGTCTATTCTTGGCGGGGTTGCTGTTTGGAACCTGTCCATCTTCAATCCCATGTTCTTAATGCTTGCAGTAAGGTTCATTGCCGGATACTCTCCCATCCGGCCCGCATTATAATCCTTTTTCCCTATTATTATCCTTCCGCGTAAAAATGTGCCTGTTGCAACGATTACTGATTCCGAGTTAAAAATTAAACCGCTTTCCAGCTCCACACCGTTTATATTATTTCCTTTGAAAATTATATTTTTTACAGTTCCCTGACGAAGGGTAAGGTTTTTGGTGTTTTCTAATGTTTTTTTCATTTCGGTCTCATAAAATTTTTTATCTATCTGTGCCCTCAAGGCCTGTACAGCTGGCCCCTTACTCCTGTTAAGCATCCTGACCTGTATAGCAGTAATATCAGCAGTAATAGCCATTTGACCCCCCATTGCATCAAGTTCAAGCACAAGAGGCGTCTTGCCTACACCTCCTATTGCAGGATTGCAGGGCATTAGTGCGACTTTATCCAGATTAATTGTTAATAGAAGGGTCCTTAAACCCAGCCTTGCACATGCAAGCGCTGCTTCACAGCCGGCATGGCCGGCACCTATTACAATAATTTTAAATTTTTCAATAATTACCATGATTTTTTATTATTAAATTAACAGCATGCTGACTTATGTTTCACGTGAAACATTTTTTATATGCGCTATAATGGATAACACATCAAGGGGCCTAACTCCTTCAAGCCTTGATGCCTGCCCAACAGTTTCAGGATTATGTTCATTGAGGCTTACCAGTGCCTCTTTGGAGAGGTTCTTTATATTTTCATAACAAATATAGTCAGGGATTTTTACTGTTCCATAGTCCTTTAGCTGGTTTATTCTTTCTTTTTCTCTTTGGAGATAATTTTCATATTTCAAATTTATTATTACAGATTCAAGCATTTTTCTATTTATATTTAATTTTTCAGGTAGAGAATCCAGGCTGCTTTTACTGAGCCTGTCCTGTTTTAAATCCTCCAGGAAAGCTGGGTCGGAATAAAGACTGCTCTTTTTAAAATTAAAAAGCGCTTCATCTATATCTTTATATTTTTTTTCAATTGTTTTAGCTTTTTGATGATTACCTGTATTTTTTAAAAACCCTGACATTCTTATATCTGCATTATCGTGCCGGTTGGATAGCCTGTATTCATTTCTTGAAGTTAACATTCGATATGGTTCATGCACCCCTTTTAATACAATGTCGTCTATTAGAACACCGATATAACCGTCACTGCGGCCGATTATTATTTTTTTCCTTCCCCTGGCACCAAGCGCAGCATTTAATCCTGCAACAAGCCCCTGAGCAGCAGCTTCTTCATATCCTGTTGAACCATTAATTTGTCCGGCAAAAAAAATATTTTTGTGTTTTTTGCTTTCCAGGTCACTATTGATCTGGAAAGGAGCCAGGTAATCATATTCAACCCCATATCCCGGGCGCGACATGATTGCATTTTCAAGCCCTTTTAACATATTTATTACTTTCTGCTGTATGTCTTCGGGAAATGTAGTAAAGAGCCCGTGCAGGTATAATTCATTTGTGTTTTTTCCTTCAGGCTGTATAAAAACTATATGTCTTTCTTTTTCTGAAAATCTCTGTATCTTGTCTTCTATAGACGGGCAATACTTTGGGCAACTGGATTTAATGTTCCTCTCAAATGTTGCAGATTTTTTTATATTTTCCTTTATAAAATCTATGCATCCCTGTTCAATATAAGTTATATGCGTATCTATCTGTTCCCTTCCATCATATTCATTTTCAAATGAAAACATTGAAGGATGGGCATCGTAGGGTTGGACCTTAAGTGATGAAAAATTAACTGTTTTTTTATCAATTCTTGGAGGTGTTTCTGTTCTTAGCCTTCCGAACCTGTATCCCATTTTCTCCAGAGACTGCACGAGATTTATGGAATTTATTTCTCCCTGCCTTCCGGCTGGCATTTCAAATTTTCCCCAAAAAATCTTACCTCTTAAAAATGTTCCTGTCGCTATTACTATGCTTTTACATTTATAGCAATTTTCATCACTAGTACTTACAGAATATCCGCCTTTTTCCTGGCGTATGTTTGTGACAAGACCCTGCTTAAGGTCAAGGTTATCCTGGTTTTCAAGCCTCTCTTTCATAGATAAAAAATATAATCTTTTATCTACAATGGACCTTATTGTCTGCAAAGCCGGTCCCCTAGAAGAATTTAACATCCTGCTGTTTATAAAACATTTGTCGGAATTTTTTGCTATTTCTCCATCAAGAGCATCTATTTCCCTTACAAGCTGCCCTCTGCCCGGACCACCGATTGCACAGTTGCATGGCATAAGGGCGACACTATCTTTGTTAATTGTTATCATCAAAGTCTTTGGCCCTGATTTTGAAGATGCAAGGGCGGCTTCACATCCCGCGTGTCCGCCACCAATAACTATAACGTCATATTTATAATATTTTTCAATTTTCTTTTCTCTTTTACTTTCCATCATTGGATACAAAGATTATATTTCCTTCATATAATGAGACAGTAATGTTTCACGTGAAACATTTTACTAACATTAAGATCTTAAAATTATGCCAATTATCAATATGATGTTTAATTTTGGCAAGCATCAATACTTTTATTTTCCAATGCAGAATTTAGAAAATATTCCATCCAATATATCTTCATTGGGTGTTTCGCCCGTAATTTCTCCCATTATTTCATAGGCACTTCTAAGATCTGATGCAGGAAATTCTTCAGACATTTTTGCCTCCATGGCTTTTTTAGCATTCTTTACCATACTGGCCGCATCGCTTAAAAGTTTTTTATGCCGCTGGTTTATAAGCACCATGTTGTTTACATCTATATCATAACTTCCCAGTATTATTTTCTTTATTTCTGCTTCGAGTTTATCTATGCCTGTTCCATTTTTTGCTGAAATTTTTATTGCAGCTCTGAATGTTTTTTCACTTAAAAACTCGCTATCGCTCAATCCTTGCCCCAGATCTGATTTATTAAGACATGCAATTGCAGTCTTTGATGAAACCATATTTATTATTTCCAAGTCTTCTTTTTGCAGTTTTTGGCTGCCATCAAAGACTGCGATTATAAGGTCCGATTTAGCTATATAATCAATGCTTCTCTCTACACCTATTTTCTCAATATAATCTCTTGTCTTTCTTATGCCCGCAGTATCAATAATAATCAACGGTATCCCTTCTATATAAAGGATTTCCTCCACTGCATCCCTGGTCGTACCGGGAATATGGGTAACAATTGCTTTTTCTTTTTTCGCTATTGCATTTAAAAGGCTGGATTTCCCTACATTAGGTTTTCCTATTATTGAGACCCTTACACCATTTTTTACTATTTCAGCTTTTTTTTCATCCTCGATTAAGATTTTTATTTCCTTAAATATATTCTCCACAGACTCTGCAAGAAGGGGATAGGGGGTAGTTTCGAGGTCTTCTTCTATAAAATCTATTGAGGCCTCCAGTTCAATTATCACTTCGACTATTTTTTTTCTTATTTTTTCAATTTTTTCCTTTAGCCCTCCCTTGAGGCTCTTTGCAGCAATCCTTGCCGCCTGTTCTGTTTTTGCTCTAATTATATCTATTACAGCTTCTGCCTGTGTAAGGTCTATCCTTCCATTTAAAAAAGCCCTTTTTGTAAATTCGCCCGGTTCGGCAAGCCTCGCTCCATAGTGTATGCAAAGGGATAATATTTTTTCAGTAGTCGCAATCCCGCCATGGCTGTTTATCTCTATGACGTCTTCCCGGGTGTATGATTTTGGAGCCTTCATAATTGTCAATATTACCTGGTCTACAGTGCAGCCCCTTTCATCAATTGCCTGGCCAAACGCCATTGAATATGTCTCCATATCATATATTTTTTTGCCCCATTCAGACCTGAAAATTTTACCTGCTATTTTTACTGATTTGCTCCCGCTGAGCCTTACAATACCAATTGCAGATTCGCCTGCTTTTGTGCCTATTGCAGCTATTGTATCTTTTTCACTTTTTATTATCATGGTGTTCTTTTTCTTTAAATTAAATCTGTTTAAGCTATATACCGATTAAATAATATGAACCAATTTACAGATAAAATAAAGACAATCGGGTTAGAAGAATAATACCGGGTGATATTTATTATTTTACAGCGGACCTTAAAACTTTTTATAATAACTCAAAAATTTATATCACAGCTTGCTACTCTGTTTTATTTTCAACAGGATAAATTACTATCCGCCTGTTTGGCTCATTGTCCCTGCTTCTTGTCCTTACTTCTTTAATCTTTGATAGAAGGTTGTGCACTGCTTTTCGCTCATATGGAGGCATTGGCCTTAAGGCTATTTTTCTTCCTTCTTTAACAGCTTTTTGGGCCATTTTCAGTGCCATTTTCCGTATTTTCTCAGAATTTTTTTTACGGTAATCTTTTATATCGATTAATATTCTGCTATCAGATAATTTCTTTCTTTTTGCAATAAGATTTACAATATATTCAATAGCATCTATATTTTTCCCGTTTTTTCCAATAACAATTGAAAGATTCCTTCCGTAGACACTGATTCTTGATTTATCTGTATCGTTTTCGATTTTTAAATCTTCTTCGCCACTTATTTTCTCTATGATTTTTTTTGTGACTTCAATAATTTTTTCAAAATCTTTCCCTGTTATTTCTTTTATTTTTGAAGGTTTTTCTTCTACCTCATTGCTGTTTTTTTCAATGGTGTTTTTTTCTTCTTTTAAGGGTTGTATTTTTTTTGAAGAATTTGCCTCTTCTTCAAGAGACATGACAAACGAGTTTATAGCATTTTTTAAAGAATCGTCAGCAGGCAACACTACCACTCCTTATAAATTTCTCTATTTCCTTTTTTTCCTCTTTTTTTTCTTTGCCTGGCTCTCGATACTGTCAGCGGAAACCAGCTCGAGCTTTTTCTGTTGCTCAACTTCCTTTTTTCCCGCTTCTACTTTCTTTTTTTCTTTTTTTACAAGCTTATTTACAATATACTGCTGACCGATGGACCAGAGGTTGGTTGTAACCCAGTAAATAAGGATTCCGGATGGCATGTTCCAGGATATGGCTCCAAAAACAACGGGCATAAGATATGTTATCATTGCCTGTTTTGGATCTGTTGAAGTCATACGGGTAGAAATGAACATTGTGACAACCATAAGTATAACAAGTATAAAGAAGGGATCTCTTTCATTAAGGTTAAGCCATAAAAAATTAAAATTTGGATTCGGGATATTCGCAAGAAAATTTTTTATATTTCCTAATAGATACACAGGCACAAATGGCCCCCCTAGCACATCAGTAACAATATGTGATGGAGTCCTTAATGCCTGGAACAATGCAAAAAATACTGGAAGCTGCAGAAGCAGGGGAAGGCACCCTGAAAGCGGGTTGACATTATTCTTCTTGTAAAACTCCATGGTTTCCTGTTGGAGTTTTTGCTTGTCATCTTTATATTTCTTCTGGAGTTCTTGTATTTCTGGTTGGAGCCTTTGCATTCTCGCCATTGAGCGCGTCTGGCTTATTGTCAGTGGCGTAAGGACAAGCCTGACAATAATTGTCAGCAAAATAATTACAATCCCGTAATTTGCAATTACATTATTGTATAGAAAGACAATTACGTACTCTATACCACTTTGTATCGGTCTTAGTAAATTTAAAATCTGGCTCAAATCCAGGAACCTCCAATCATATTTCTTACTTTACAGGGTCATAGCCGCCTTTATTAAACGGATTACATCTTAAAATCCTGTATATCGATTTTATACTACCTTTTAGTATTCCATATTTATTTATTGCTTCAATTGCATATTCCGAACAGGTAGGATAAAACCTGCAACTATTTGGAAGGGCCGGTGAAATATGCTTTTTATAAAACCTTAAAACTGATACTGCAATTTTCTTCATGTAATTTTACAGATAAATACTCCATTAATAAAGTATTATAAACAATGAATATTATCAGCTTTAATAAAAATATTACAATGCGTAAAACAAACTAATTGTAAAAAAGCAGGGAAGGGAAGGATCAGGACATGTAACAACCTATAGCGCTATAAATCTGGTTACTGAGATCATGAAAACCGAGGTTTACAACCTGGCTTTTAACTATAACAAGAAAATCGATGCTAATGTTATTATTCTTTTCCAAATTCCTGAAAGTTTCCTTTAAAAGCCTTTTTATCCTGTTCCTGGTAACTGCATTCCCGATCTTTTTGCTTATTGCACATCCCAACCTTACAACGTTTTTTCCATCATTAGCAACAAGCATAATTATGCGGAGATAATCATTGTTTATATGAATGCCTTTTTTATATACCTGCTTAAAATCTTTAGCCTGTTTAAGGGTTTCTAATTTAATTTTTAT
>Ga0233425_10002945_pt1 | contig 32160 bp, 24 predicted proteins | sample Watercolumn_Towu_2_FD_181712 | JGI IMG/M metagenome (GOLD analysis project Ga0233425, IMG submission 181712) | Freshwater microbial communities from Lake Towuti, South Sulawesi, Indonesia - Watercolumn_Towuti2014_140_MG | ecosystem: Environmental > Aquatic > Freshwater > Lake | place... | reverse complement strand
TGGGTTCATTGCCGATACTCCAGTACCGGACACCATACTTCTTGCCGCTGTTGACATAGGTAACCAGCTGCGCCGCCTGGGCCGGAGTGCTGCCCGCCATGCGCACGGTAATGCTTGGCTCCGCAGCCATGATATTGCGCGCCACCGCAATATAGTTGTCCACATAGCTCGGACGGATGTCGTTGTGGTCACCCCAGCTGCCCCCGGGCCAGCGCAAAAACGTGATCCCCGATTCCGCAGCCGGCTTGATGTTGCCGGAGCCCAAGTCTGACCATGGCCCGTGGTTGACACCGAGGACATATTTACTGATCTCGCCCAGTACTTGAGTTGGGTCCACCCACAGTACACCGGGGGGCAGCACAGTCGCCTTGGCAATGGCAACTGTGGCTGTTGCGGCCAGAGCTGCTGGTTGTGTAATTTCTGGCGCAGTAGAGCTGGGAGCACGGCAGCCCGCCGCTCCAATCAGAATGAGTGCGGCGACACAGCGCTTTGTTCCGCGCCGTGTCAAAACTAAGAGGTGGTCACTTTTCCACACCAGTAACTACAATGCCGTGTATAAAGAAGCGTTGGGCAACGAAGAACAGGCACAGCGGCAAAACAATTGCCATCAGCGCGCCAGCTTGAATTAACTGCGGCTGTGATCCATAGATGCCATTGAAAATCGGGAGGGCAACGGAGATCGGCCACGCCTGCCGATTGGTAGATAGATAAATTAGCGGGCCAAAATAATCGTTCCACGCAAACACAATATGGAAGACAGTGATTGCCACCAGCGCCGGATAAGCCTGCGGGATGATTACCGACCAGAGGATTCGCAGTGGTCCAGCCCCGTCCATCATGGCAGCCTCGTCCAGTTCGCGCGGCAGCGTCATAAAATACTGGCGCAGCAAAAACACATCGTAGGCATTGGCAAAAAACGAGGGCACAATCAGCGGCAGCCAAGTGCCCACCCAGCCAATCTTTTGGAAAAATGTGTAGGTTGGGATTAGTGTAACGAAGCCCGGCAGAAAGATGGTTGAAATCAAAATGGTGAAAAGAAAATCACGGCCCGGAAACCGGAAGCGCGAAAAACCGAATGCCACCAGCGTGCAGGAAAACAAAACGCCAATCTCGGTCATGATGGCGTAGTAGGTGGTGTTCCACATCAATCGCGGAAAATTAATCGCCTTCCAGACTTCAGTGTAGTTTTCCCACGCTGCCGCCCAAACCCACGGCCGGTCCAGTGCCCGCCAGGATACCTTGCAGATAAACTCCCCAGCCTCCAGGTTCGCCGGGTCCACGAAGGTGGTTTGCTGCCGCCCTTTCTTGACCGCTGCGAGATTCTTGATGGCGGTGTCATTTGCGTCAAAGCCAGCGCAGTTTGCGACCGGCACTTTATAGATTTCAGTGCTGGCGCCGTTGTAATCAAAGCTCGCCGATTTGGCCGGCCAAATAGGGGAGCCGAGCGCCGAGATCTGCCCCGAGGTTTTTAAGGATGTAAAAACCATAAACCCAAAGGGGGCCAGATAAAAGATAAGAAGGGCAAGGCTCAGCCCGGTGATGTATGTGGCGTTTAAGCCCAGTTTTAAATTGCGAATGGTCCGGCGGTTCATGCGCTGCGCTCCCTTTACCGGGCCTCACCGGAGTAATGCACCCAATACTTTGCAGTACTAAACAGCACCAGGGTCACTAGCAACACGATCAGAAAGAGAAACCACGCCTGAGTTGAGCCGTACGACATATCCTGATACGTGAAAAAAGTTTTGTATAAGTACAGGTTGTAAAAAAATGTGTGGCCGCCAGGCCGGCCAGTGCCCTGATTGACGACGAGCGGAACTTGAAAGTACTGGAACAGCCCAACAATGCTGAGCACAACATTGTAAAAAATCACGGGGGAAATCATGGGAAAGGACACGTTCCAGAAAGTCTGCCAGCCATTTGCGCCGTCGGACTTGGCGGCGTCATACAGCTCGGTGGGGACGCCTTGCAAGCCTGCCAACATGATGAGCATGGCATTGCCCACGCCCCAGATACCCATCAGCACATACGCCGGGTAAACCCAACTCTCATCATTTGCCCACAGCGGAACACTTTCCTTCGCCATGCCGAAGTACATGAGCGTCCGATTTATCCATCCGGTCTCGGGATTCAGCATGCCGCCCCACAGGTAAATTGCCGCCACAAACGGCACAATATAGGGCATATAAAACAAGGTGCGGAATAACATTTGCCCTTTTAGGTGCGGGCTGTTCATGAGCAATGCCAGTATTAGCGGGACAATGATCCCGACCGGGAGGGCCAGCAAGCCAAACCGCACCGTGACCCAGAAAGAGCCGGGCGTGGCGCCGGTGCTCCAAACCAGCGGGTCTTTCACCAACCGCATATAGTTTTCAATCCCAGCATAGTCAGGGGTGCTGAGAATTCCGTCTGTGATTTTTAAGTTCAAGAAACTGAAAAACAACGTGGCAACCATTGGCACAAAAGTAAATGCAAAAAAGCCAAAGATCCAAATCGAGATAAACAGCATGCCATGCTGCATCTCGCGCCGCGCCAGCGGCGAAAGGCTTCTAAAAGCCGCCAGGGTTGGAAGCCGGGGAAGTTTATTCAGTTGCTCAAGCATGGGACCCTCCGGTTTTCTGCGGGCAGGCTGGCTTGGCGGCCAGCCTGCCCGCAATTCGAGACTTACTTTTCGTTGTAAATGGTGTTTAGGTCGTCCACCAATTTCTTGTATTCTCCGTCAAAGTCAAGATCCGGGGTATTGTTCATCAAGTCCATGAAGGTACCTAAGCGCGTACTAGCCTTGATGGACTGCGGCAGGTACTGCTCTGAGCTGGGGGCATCCGGATAGGCAAGGCCCTGCACAAATACATCCCAGCTGGCCTTCGTTACTTTCGGGTAATCCTTGGCCTTGGCATCAAAAAATGCCTGGGTCTTGCGAGCCTCAGCCGGCATGGCGCCATAAACTGGCAGCAGCTTATCCGCGCCAGTGGTGACGAGATATGCCATCACCTCGAACGCTTCTGTGGGATTCTTAGTGCCCTTCCAGGCGCGGAAGGTATCCGCATCAATGCGGCCATGCACCTTGCCATCGGCACCCATCGGTTGGATGCCAACCTGCCATTCATTGCCAGCCTTGATGAAGTCACCCAGACAGCAGGTATACCAGGTCTGGGTCAGCCCCATGGCAGCTTTCCCGGAAGCAAAGACGTTTCCGGCGCCAAACTCCGGTGAGCCAGCAAGCGGGCCGGTGGCAATAAACGGTTTCTTGCCGTACATGCCATCGTAGTACCACTTGAAGCCTGCCTTCCAACTATCCGGTATGGTTGAAGCAAAACTGCCGGCCTTTTCCCCGCTATACATTTTGGCGGCACCACCATAAAAAGTGCCGACCGATTGCAGCGACTGCCAAACCGGCACATAGCCAACCTGCACAATCTTAGCGGAATTGAACCCGTCCTGGCTTGCGTCATTGCCTGCATCATCCACGGTCAGGCGCCGGGCAATTTCTGTGACAACGTCCCAAGTCCAGTCCACCTTCTTGCCATCGAGTTCATACTTCTCGCCGTACTTCTGGGGCGGGTATGCCAGCCCAGCCTCGTCAAACAAACTTGGCACGAAGAAGATGCCACCGGGGAACACAGCAAAGGGCAAGCCAACCTGGCCTTCTTCGGTTTGATAGAACTTGATCAAAGCCGGATCAAAGATGGAGGTGTCAAAACCGGTTGCTTTGATGCTCGGGCCAATGTCCAGCCACTGCCCGTAAAAGTCATTCGAACCGGCCCAACCAACGGGTCCCACCAAGTCCGGGCCATTGCCGGAGGCTATCTGGGTAGAGAGTGCATCCCGCGCACTGGAATGGGGAACGATCTCCAAGATCAGCTGGATCTTGTCCTGTGAGGCGTTGTAATCGGTAACCACTTCTTCCTGCATGGCAATTTGGGCGGCGTCAGTGCCAGTGCCGAGCCCAACAAACCAGCGGATACACACTTTGCCGGCCTGGCAGTCGGCCAGCGGGTAGGCCGTGGGCTCCGGCGTGGGCGGTACTGCAGTTGGCGCCTCGGTCGCTGCCGGAGCTTCGGTTGCGGCCGGAGCTTCGGTTGCAGCCGGGGCTTCGGTTGCAGGCGCAGCCGCCGCGGGTTCGGCAACCGGCGCCGGGGCTGGTGCGGCACATGCTGCCAGCACGAGAGATGCAATCACAGCCACCATCATTGTGGACCACAGTTGCTTTTTCATTTTTCGGTAACTCCTTTCTAGAAAACTTTAACCTCAAACAATCAGTCGACGAATCCTCATTAGTGTAAACAACGGCGCAATATTCACCTCCTTACCTATACTACTGGTGCTCGCCATCAAGCCGCCGCCAGACAACCACATGACTGGCGAATGACCACGGTGGTCTCCAGCCGGGTCACGCGCTCCACTTTTTCACCGGCAATGCAGCGCATCAATTGCCGGGCAGCCACCTGCCCTACCCGCTTGCTAGGGGAGTGCACAGTGGTGAGCGGCGGCGTCAAATCTGCAACACCGTACTGATCATCAAATCCAACTATTGCCACATCTGCCAGCGTGCGCCGGCCAGCAGCATCCAGCGCTCGCTTAACGCCCACCGCAGCTTCGTCGTTTCCCGCAAACACGGCGTCAAACTGCAGCCCGTCCTTCAGCGCCTGCTCTGTGACCGCCCGCGCTACCGCGCGCTCAAAGCCTCCGGCAAGCACAAGCGCCGGGTCAAACTCAATGCCGTTGGCTTGCAGTGCCCGGGTGTAGCCGCGCTCGCGTTCAACTGAGTCCTGCTGGGCTTCGACCCCGCGCAAAAACAAGATGCGGCGGCGGCCATGCACCTGCACCAGATGCTCCACCAGCTCAAAAACCGGGCGCTCGTTTTCCACCAGCACACTGGGAATATCCAAGCCGGGCGGCGGCGAGCGATGCATAAGCACCAGTGGAAAACCTTGAGAGTGCATGTGGATCAAAGCCTGGTCAGGGATGCTGTTAGCAAACACCAGCATGCCATCGGAATTTCGGGGTCCCAACGCCAAGCTCAACGGATCAGTAAACCGCGCGGGGTTGGCGGAGATCGCCAAATTCATCCCATGCTCGGTCGTCACGGATTCAATTCCGGTTAGTATGGGCGCAAAAAAAATGCCGAGCGGGTGAAAGGTACTGAAGGGCACTACCAATGCAAGTAGATTGGTGCGGCGGGTGGTAAGCGTGCGAGCCGCCGCATTCGGCACATAGTTGAGCAGTGCCACGGCAGCTTGAATGCGCTCGGCAGCTGGCGGCGACACAATCGCAGTTTGATTGAGAAAACGGCTGACAGTTGCTACAGACACTTTTGCCTCACGGGCCACGTCCCGGATATTCGCATTTAGCACTTTACTATTCATGGAGCAGGTGCTAAGATGTGCGATATGGCTGTATGTAATCGGTTTCTGTAATGCGTTTCATTCAATGTGAGCAGTGTATCAGACTCCCAGGATTGTTGTCAAGGTGACAATGGCGCGTATTTTGACAAATAATTGCCCGAAAAATCGGCTGCCTGCCATGCCATTCCCGGCTGCCAGCCAGTACGACGAGCCGGTGGCTGTCGCCGGGGAGACCCTATGAGCGCAACCGTACCCGGCCTTTCAAACTTCCCGTGGGAACCGCGCCCCGCAAACAGCCTTGATGTTGTGTGGCGTTACTCCGCAAACCCGGTCATTGCGCGCAATTTAATCCCCAACTCAAACAGTATTTTTAACAGCGCAGTTGTGCCGTATGCCGGCGGCTTTTCCGGGGTGTTCCGCTGCGATAACAAGCGCCGCCAAATGAATTTGCATGCCGGGCGCAGTGCGGACGGCATAACGTGGCAGCTTGAGCCGGAGCCGGTTGTGTGGCGCGGTCCCGAACCAGAATTGCTTCAGTATCAGTACCGCTATGACCCGCGCGTCACATGGCTGGAAGACCGCTTCTACATTACATGGTGCAATGGCTACCACGGCCCCACCATTGGCCTCGGCTACACGCATGATTTTGCCACCTTCAACTTTGTCGAAAACGCACTGCTGCCGTTCAACCGCAACGGCGTCTTGTTCCCGCGCAAGATCAATGGCCGCTACCTGCTGCTTAGCCGCCCCAGCGACAACGGCCACACGCCGTTTGGCGATATCTTCCTGAGCCAAAGCCCGGACCTTGTGCATTGGGGCGAACACCGCCATGTGATGGGCACCCGAGACGGCTGGGAGTCCACCAAAATTGGCGCCGGGCCGGTGCCAATTGAAACAGCCGAAGGCTGGCTGCTCTTCTATCACGGCGTGCTTACTTCTTGCAACGGCTTCGTGTATTCATTTGGCGCCGTACTGCTGGACCTTGAGCAGCCGTGGCGCGTTGTGCGCCGTGGCGCGCCGTGCCTGCTGTCACCCCAAACTCTTTACGAGTGCGTGGGGGATGTGCCGAATGTGGCATTTCCGTGCGCCGCACTGTATGACGAGCCCACCGGGCGCATCGCCATCTATTATGGCGGAGCGGATACGGTGACAGCCCTGGCATTTACCACGCTGCCCACAGTGCTGGACTTTCTGCAGCACAATTCAAGCCAGTGAGTACACGCAACCGTTTCCAGCAGCGCGGCCACGCGCATCTGCCGCACGGAGTCAGATTTGTGTGCCTGCTGCTCGCGGGCGCCTGCAGCGCTGCCCCGGCTGCTATTGCACCGCCTTCTGCGCCCGCTGTGGCTACAGCAGCTGCTACCGTGACTGCAGCAATGCCTGATTATCACGATGCCAGCCTGCCGCTGGAGACGCGGGTTACAGCACTTCTAAGCCGCATGACCCTCGCGGAGAAGGTGGGCCAGATGACGCAGGTGGAAAAGAACAGCATTGAGCCCGCAGCAGTGCGCGATTACTTCATCGGATCTGTGTTGAGCGGCGGCGGCGGCAGCCCGTCCACCAATACGGCCGCCGGCTGGACCACAATGGTCAGCGCATATCAACAAGCCGCGCAACAAACACGCCTCGGCATCCCCATCCTGTATGGCACCGATGCCGTGCACGGGCATGGCAACTTGTACGGTGCCACACTGTTTCCGCACAACATTGGCCTCGGAGCAACCCGCGATGCACAACTGGTAGAGAGCATTGCAGCGGCCACCGCTGCAGAAATGCTGCTAACGGGCATCACATGGAACTTTGGCCCGGTGGTGGCAGTGGCTCAAGATATCCGCTGGGGGCGCACGTACGAAGCATTTGCAGAGCAGCCGCAGCTGGTGACGGAGCTTGGCGCTGCTTATGTGCGCGGCCTGCAGGCTTACGGCGACGGGCAGGTTTTGGCCACCCCAAAGCATTTCATTGGCGATGGCGGCACAGCATGGATGTCCTCCACCGCATCCGCCGGGCGCCCCTACCTGATAGACCAGGGCGATGTGCGCATGCCAGAAGCGCGGGTACGCGCGCTCTTTTTAGAACCCTACCGCGCCGCAATCGACGCGGGCGCACAGTGCATCATGGTTTCGTTCAGCAGCGTAAACGGCGTCAAGATGCACGCCAACCGGGGGCTGCTCACCGACTTGCTCAAAGGCGAGCTTGGCTTCAGCGGCTTTCTTGTGTCTGACTGGGAGGCCGTCAACCAGCTGCCCGGCGACTACCACGGCGCTGTGGTCACGGCCATCAATGCCGGCATTGATATGGTAATGGTGCCAACGCGCTACGAGCTGTTCATAAAAGAACTTACGGCAGCTGCCACAGCTGGAGAAGTGAGCAGCGCGCGCATCGACGATGCCGTGCGCCGCATCCTGCGCGTAAAGCTGGCGCACGGCCTGTTTGAAAACCCGCTGCCCGCTGCCGGCGCCGCAGCCGGCATTCGGTCACCGGAGCACTTGGAGCTGGCACGCACTGCAGTGCGCAAGTCACTGGTGCTGCTCAAGAACGAAAACGCTGCACTGCCATTGGCGCATGACACTCCCGTGATTTTTGTGGCCGGCAAAGCTGCTGACAATCTTGGCATGCAGAGCGGCGGCTGGACGCTGGAATGGCAGGGCATCGATGGCAATGGCATGCCGGGCACCACGATTCTGGATGGGATTCGCGCGGCGGTTGGACCCGGCACGCGCGTGGAGTTCAACCGGCAGGGAAAGTTTGGCAACCGGCTGGATGCCAACGGAAAGCAGCTGGTGGCCGATGCAGCAATTGTGGTGCTGGGCGAAGCGCCCTATGCAGAAGGGCTGGGAGACTCAGCCACGCTTAGCCTGCCGGAAAGTGAAGTGCTGGAGCGCGTGCGCCGCCAGGCGCGCCACACGATTGTGGTTGTGGTTTCCGGCCGGCCACTGGTGCTTACCGCGCAGCTGGGGCAAATGGATGCGCTGGTGGCAGCCTGGCTGCCGGGCAGCGAAGGCGCCGGCATTGCCGATGTGCTGTTTGGAGATTTCCCCTTCACCGGCAAACTTCCATTTTCATGGCCGCGCGCGGTGGACCAGCTGCCCTTCGCACCGGACAATGCCCCCGGCTGCGCTGCGCCGTTATTTGCCTTCGGCTATGGGCTCACCACAGCCAGCTCCGCTGCTGTCACAGTTCCAGATTGCCCTTAACCAACCCGCACTTTTCACTGGACAAAAATCAAAATGACAAACCCGCCTTCGTTTCCAAAACAATTCTTGTGGGGCGCTGCCACTTCCTCGTATCAAATTGAAGGCGCAACCACCGCCGACGGTCGCAGCGAATCAATCTGGGATCGCTTTGCTGCCACGCCCGGCAAAGTGGTGGACGGCAGCAGCGGTGCCAGCGCTTGCGATCATTACCATCGCTACAAAGAAGACGTGGCGCTCATGCAGCAACTGGGCGTGCAGGCGTACCGCTTCTCGGTTGCCTGGCCGCGCGTCCTGCCGGCCGGCCGCGGTGCAGTGAACCAGCGCGGCTTGGACTTCTACAGCCGGCTGGTGGATGCGCTGCTGGCAGCCGGCATTCAGCCTTTTGCCACGCTATACCACTGGGATCTGCCGCAGGAATTGCAAGATGCGGGCGGCTGGCCGCAGCGCGCCACCGCCGAGGCGTTTGTGGAGTTCGCAGACGCCACCAGCCGCGCACTTGGCGACCGCGTCAAGAACTGGATCACGCACAACGAACCCTGGTGTGCGGCATTCCTCAGCCACCAGATTGGCGAGCATGCACCGGGTTGGACGGACTGGCGCGCCGCAATTGACGCCGGCCACCATTTGCTGCTGTCGCACGGCTGGGCAGTTCCGGTGCTGCGCACCAATAGCCCGCAGGCTGAAGTAGGCATAACACTAAACTTCACGGCGGTGGAGTCGGGCAGCACCAAAGCTGCGGATCTGGCAGCAGTGCGGCAGGTGGATGGCTACCTGAATCGTTGGTTCCTTGATCCCTTGTTTGGTCGGCACTATCCGGCCGATATGGTTGCAGACGCCATCGCCGCCGGCCACCTGCCGGCCAGCGGCATGGATTGCATTTGGGGTGGCGATCTGGATGCGATTGCTGCGCCGCTGGACTTCTTGGGGGTGAACTATTACACCCGCACGCTGGTTGCGGGCGACGCGCAGGCCGCCACTCCCCCGGCGCAGTTCACAGACATGGACTGGGAGGTGTATCCGCACGGCTTGTACGCCTTGCTCAACCGTTTGCACTTTGCATACCACGCTCCCAAAATGTACATCACTGAGAACGGCTGCGCCTACAACGATGCCCCCGACGCGGGCGGCCGTATCCGCGATGCGCGCCGCGTGGCGTACCTGCACGGACACATTGCTGCGGTGCACCAGGCCATGCAGAACGGCGCGCGCGTGGCGGGCTACTTTGTGTGGTCGCTGTTGGACAACTACGAATGGGCCAAGGGCTACACGCAGCGCTTTGGGATTGTCTGGGTGGACTTTGAAACCCAGCAGCGCATTCCAAAAGACAGCGCCAACTGGTACGCCAGGCTCGCGGCCAGCGGCAAATTGCCGGATGCCGGCCCGTAAGGCAAGCTGCTTAGCGCCGCCTCAATCGGGAAACAGCGGCAAGTGGCCGAGCGCGAGAATGTCCTGCCACTGTGAGCGCTCGCCCTCTGTAAAGATCGCCGCGACACCCGCCGTGCGCGCGCCGGCGCGGTCCATCACCAGGCGCATGCCCTGCAGCGTCGAGCCCGTGCTAATCACATCATCCACCAGCATAACGCGCCGGCCGGCAATCAACTTGCGGTCCTTCTCGTCCAGGTATAGCGTCTGCGGCGCACCCGTGGTGATCGAAAGCGTTTCCGCCTGCACCGCGTTGCCCATGTAGCTCTTGTACGTTTTGCGCAGCACCACATACGGTTTTTTGGTGACGACCGACAGCGCGTAAACGAGCGGAATGCTCTTAGCCTCGGCGGTCACCAGCACGTCATAGCGCAGCTTGGAAAGCTTACGGCCCAGCTGGCGGGCGGCTGCCTGCACCAGCGCGGTATCGCCCAAAATGTTCAGGATTGCAATGCGCAAACCCGGTGCCACCTCAAACAATGGCAGGCGCCGTTTCACACCGGCAATTTCAACGGGGAAGTGTGTGCGTTTTGCGATCATTCGCTAACTCCTTAAACCAAGTCTGGCTGAGTCTTAAAGTTGTAGATGCCATCTTGCAGCGGCCAGTGCCGCCCGCAGCCTGCGCAGTCCAGGCCGGCTGCAGCGCGGCCCATTGTTGTGCTGCCGCATAGCGGGCAACAGAACAGCTCCTGCTCCGCAGCGGGTGCGGGCGCAGCGGCGGCGGCAGGCTGTGCGGCTACCGCCCGCACAATCACGCTCGGCGTCAGTTGCCAAAGATTGCCGGTCTCCTGCAGCCAGCCATCGATTGTAGCCAGCAGCCGGTGCGGCAGCGCACGCTTCAGAAAAGCTGCGCGCAGATGCGACACGGTCTTGCTCTGCTCCACCTGCATGCCGGCCGCTGCCAGCCACGCGCGCACGGCGCGCGGATGAAAGTCAAAATTCAGCGTCGCAAACTCCACCGGATCACTGCTAAACGGGCTCCACGCCTGCATGCGCAGCGCGTAGCGCGCAATCGCCTTCACATGCAGCTTGCTGGCAAACTCCAGCAGCAGCGGCGCAGCGGGGCGCAGCAGCGCCGCCACACCCGCCAGGGCTGCCGGCGCATCTGCCATGTGGTGCAGCACGCGCACCATAGTCACGCAGTCAAACTGGCGCGGCACAAACGGCAGCTGGTACACGTCTGCTGCCACATAAATGTAGCGCGCAGTGCGCCCCAGGCGTGCTTGGGCCTGCTGCAGTTGCGTGCGCGAATAGTCCAGCAGCACCACCCGTTCAAACATCTGCAGCTCATCCGTCAGGCGCCCGGCCCCGGCGCCCACCTCCAGGCACAGCGGCCCGCCGCGCGGCAGCAGCTTGCGCAGCGCAATGCGCTCCGCCAAATCTTCGTACGCGCGCCCGCCCTGCCCCCAAAATTCCTGCTGGTAGTTGGAGTGCGTGTAATCGCAAACGGGCTGCGGTGCACGCGCACTCATGTGCCGGCTTGCGCGTCAGCGCGCACGCGCTGCAGTTCTTCATCCAGCACGCGCTGCACCAGCGCCGGGTTGGCCTGGCCGCCCAGCGCCCGCATCGCCTGCCCAAAAAACCACTTGGCCATCGTGTCCTTGCCGCTTAAGTACTGCGCCACCTGCTGGCTATTGGCCGCAATCACAGCCGCAATGCCGGCCCGAATTTCATCGCTGTCGTTCACTTGCGCCAGACCGCGCTCTGCCACCACAGCGTCCGCGGTCGCGCCGGTTTCAAACATTTCCTTCAGCACTTGCTTGCCCGTGCCGGCATTAATGCGGCCCGCCTGCACCAGGTGGATTAGCTGTACGAGCGCAGCCGGCTGCACCCGGCACGCATCAATTTCAACCGCGCTGCTATTCAACAGCCCGAAGAGCTGGCTGCTGATCCAGTTTGCAATGGCCTTGGCATCCACTGCCAGCAGCGCGTGCTGCGCGGCCTGCAGCGCCGCATCAAAGTAGTCAGCCGTCGCCTGCTCGGCCACCAGCACCTCCGCATCATAATCATTCAGGCCCAGCGCCCGCAAGCGCGCGACCTTGGCATCGGGCAGCTCCGGCAGCGCACTGCGCACCGCAGCCAGCCAGGCCGCATCCACCTGCACCGGCGGCAAGTCCGGCTCGGGGAAGTAGCGGTAGTCATGCGCCTGTTCTTTGCTGCGCTGCGCATAGGTTTCGCCGCGCGTTTCGTTCCAGCCCAGCGTCTGCTGCTGCACTTCACCGCCGCTGCGGTACACGGCCGTCTGGCGCGCCAGCTCGTGCTCACAGCCGCGCACCAGCGCCCGAAAGGAATTGAGGTTTTTGATTTCTGTGCGGTTGTTCAACATCTCTGTGCCTGCCGCCCGTAGAGAGATGTTGGCTTCAAAGCGGATCACGCCCTTTTCCATGTCGCCGTTGTTCACGCCCAGATAGCGCAGCACACTGCGCAGCTTCTTGGCGTACGCCTCCAGCTCTGCCACGGAAGTGATATCCGGCTCGGTCACAATTTCCAGCAGCGGCACCCCCGCCCGGTTCAGATCTACCAGCGACGCAGGTACGCTGCCGTCGGCGCCGTCAATGTGAAACAGCTTTCCGGTGTCTTCCTCCAAGTGCACGCGCCGAATGCGCACGCGGCGCTCGCCGCCGGCCGTTGCCAGCAGTACAAAGCCATTGCGCGCCAGCGGCAATTCGTACTGCGAGATCTGGTAGCCCTTTGGCAAATCCGGGTAAAAGTAATTCTTGCGCGCAAACACGCTCACTGGCGCCACCTCACAGTTAAGCGCCAGCGCCACGCGCAGCGCAAACTCAATGGCGCGCTGGTTGATTACAGGCAGCGTGCCCGGCATGCCGGCGCAAACGGGGCACACATAGCGGTTGGGCTCGGCTACCGTGGAGTCCACCACGGCGCACGCGCAATACATTTTGGAGCGCGTCAGTAGCTCGGCATGCACCTCGAGCCCGATGACCGGTTCGTACTGCATGCGCTACCCGTGGCGGCGCATAAAATTTCCAATGCGCTGCAACGCCTCTTGAATGTTGTCGTAGGAATTGGCGTACGAGCAGCGCACGTGCCCGGCACCGCCCGGGCCAAATGCGGAACCCGGCACCACTGCCACGCGTTCCTCGGCCAGCAGCCGGTCCGCAAACGTATGGTCATCCATTCCGCTCGCGCCAATTGCCGGGAATGCATAAAACGCGCCCAGCGGTTCGCAGCAATCCAGCCCGAGCGCATTCAAGCCCGCATGAATCAGCAGCCGGCGGCGGTCATAGCGCACGCGCATCTCTTCCACCGCCGCATCGCCATCGGCCAGTGCCTGCAGCGCTGCATATTGCGCCGGCGTGGGCGCGGACATGATGGTGTACTGGTGGATCTTGCGCAGCGCGCTAATCAAGTGCTGCGGTCCGGCGGCAAAACCCAAGCGCCAGCCCGTCATCGCGTAATCCTTGGAGAAGCCGCCCAGTGTGATGGTGCGCTCGCGCATGCCAGGCAGCGCTGCAACGCACACGTGCTCACAGCCGTACACCAGCCGGTCGTAAATCTCATCCGAGATCACCAGCAAGTCCCGGTCCGCTGCCACCTGCAGCACGGCTTGCAGCGCTGCCCGCGGCATCACCGCGCCGGTGGGATTGCTGGGAAAGCCAATCAGGAGCGCTTTGCTGCGCGGTGACAGCGCCGCTTGCAATGCAGCCGGCGCCAGTTGAAAGTTATCCACTGCCAAGGTGGGCAGCATGTGCGGTACGCCGTGCGTCAGCGCCACAAGCGCCGGGTACGCCACAAAGCATGGCGAGGGAACGATGACCTCGTCACCGGGGTCAAGCGTGGCAGACAACGTCAGATGCAGCGCTTCAGACACGCCGACCGTCACCACAATCTCAGTTTCGGCATCGTACTGCACGCCATAGCGCTGTGCCATGTGCTGCGCGATCGCAGCGCACAGTTCGGGCAGCCCGTTATTGGGGGTGTAGTGTGTCGCGCCGCGCAGCAGCGCATCCACGCCGGCCTGCAGTATCGCGGGCGGGGTCACAAAGTCCGGCTCGCCAATCCCAAGTGAAATCACATCGCCCATGCCGTTGGCGATGTCAAAATATTTGCGGATGCCCGAAGGCGCCAGCGCCGCTACATGGCGCGCGGTGAAATCTTTCATGGAATGTGTTGGTGGAAACAAACCCATCTGAAGCCGGCGCGTGCTGGCTGCGATACAGCTTTCAATTAAGTGCAGTGCGCAGCGGCGTAAACTGCATCCCCAAGGCCTCGGCCACGGCCGCATGCGTAAGCTTGCCGCCCCATGTATTAGCACCCTGTGCCAGCGCCGGGTCGGCAGCCGCAGCGGCAGCAAACCCCTGGCCCGCAATGCGCAGTGCGTACGGCAGCGTGGCATTGGAGAGCGCATACGTTGAGGTGCGCGCCACAGCACCCGGCATGTTTGTGACGCCGTAGTGCACCACCCCGTCCACCAGATACACCGGCTCGCTGTGGCTGGTAGGCCGGATGGTCTCAATACAGCCGCCCTGATCAATCGCTACATCCACCACCACCGAGCCCGGGTTCATGGTGCTGATCATCTCGCGCGTGACAAGCCGTGGCGCGCGCGCGCCGGGAATGAGCACCGCACCAATCACCACATCCGCCACGCGCACGGCATCCGCAATGTTGCGCCGGTTGGAGGCGAGCGTGGTTAGATTGCCATGCAGAACATCGGCCAGGTAGCGCAGGCGCTCGCCGCTCAGGTCCAGCACGGTTACATGCGCGCCCATGCCCAGCGCAATGCGCGCCGCGTTGCTGCCCACCACGCCGCCGCCAATAATCACCACATCTGCCGGGCGCACACCGGGCACCCCGCCCAGCAGTTTGCCGCGCCCGCCATGCGCGCGCTCCAGATAATGCGCCGCCACCTGCACGGCCATGCGCCCCGCTACTTCGCTCATGGGCGTGAGCATTGGCGTGGTGCCGTTGGGCAGCACCACCGTCTCGTATGCCACGCTGTTGATGCCGCGCTGCACAAGCGCCCGCGCCAGTTTGTCCTCTGCAGCCAGATGCAGGAACGTGAACAGCAGCTGGCCCGGGCGCAGCAGCTGCTCGTACTCCACAGCTTGCGGCTCTTTCACTTTCATGATCATGTCCGCCTGCGCAAACACAGCTGCGGCATCCGGCAGCAGCTGCGCCCCGGCTGCCGCAAACTCCGCATCGGGAAAGCCGCTGCCCTCGCCGGCAGCTGCCTGCACCCGCACGGCATGGCCGGCGTGCACCAGTGTTTCGGCGGCTGCGGGCGTCAGCGCCACGCGGTACTCGTTGTCCTTGATCTCCTTTGGCACGCCAATGATCATGCTATCCTCCTGCCTAACTGCAAGCCCACAATGTCATAGCGGTTCAATCCACCAGCGCATGCACTTCCCAGACTTCACTGGCCGGCCGGTACACCAGCTCGTACTGCGCGCCATCCGCCGTGCTCACGCGATAGCCAATGCCATCCGGCAGGCGCCACTCGTGCAACACCTGTGCCACGCTGAAGCGCGTGCCCAGCCACTCAAACACGCGCGGCTGCTGCGGGTAATCCGCGCCGCCCGCGCAGTGCACGCGCACCTCACTCAAAACCAACCTCGGAATAATCGCCAACATTAAAGCGCCGCGCGCGCCCGCTCACGCGCGCCCCGCGGCCCACCAGCGAGCCGAACAGGTTTGCGTTAATGATGTGCGCCTCTTCCTCCACAATCGAGTCGCGCACAATCGAGGACTCGATGGTGCAGCCGGCTCCAATCGTCACATGCGGCCCGATGATCGAGTTGTGGATTTGTGCGTCGGCATGAATATTCACCGGCGCCACCACAATCACATCCGGCTGCGTATTCACCGAGCTGTTGTCGTGGCCGTTCTCAAGCAGGTAGCGGTTGGTGTGCAGCACGGTCTCCGGCTTGCCGCAGTCCTCCCACACTTCCACCTCCTGCACGCGCATGTGCAGCCCGTCCGCCAGCAGCAGCTGCATAGCATCCGCTAAAAAGTATTCATTCGCGGTTTGGATACCCTCGCGCATCTGGCGTTCGATTGCGCGCATCAAGCGCGGCCCATCTTTCAAGTAATAAAAGCCCACCACCGCCAGATTGTTGTCCATGCTCTTGGGCTTTTCCACCAGACGCCGCACGCTGCCGTCTGCTGCCAGCTCCGCCACGCCAAAGCGCCGCGGGTCTGCCACGCGCTTTACCCATGCCACTGCGTCTGCCGGCTCATGCGCCAGCTGGCTCAAGTCCGTTTCAATAATCGTGTCCACAAACACAATCAGCAGCGGCCCGTCCACGCGCTCTTTGCCCAGATGCACTGCCGGGGACTGGCCATTCAGTTCCTTTTGCTCAAAGAAGCTGGCATACAGGCCGGGATATTGCGCGCCCACATACTGCTCAATCTGCTCGCCCAGATAGCCGGTGACAAAGATGTACTCCTCCACCGCCAAGCCCGCCAGCATATCGAGCACATGCCCCAGCACCGGCTTGCCCGCCACATTGATCAGCGGCTTGGGTTTGCTAAAGGTGTGCGGCCGCAAGCGCGTACCGTAGCCCGCCATCGGAATAATTACTTTCATTTACGCCCTTCTCCGTTTCAACTTATACCGCCAGCTGCGGCGCCTGCCAGCCGGCTGCCTGCTCGTAAGCGTGGGCCACTTGCAAAAGACGCACCTCGCTCAAAACCGGGCCAATCAGCTGCAGCCCGATGGGCAGCCCGCCGGCATCCAGCCCGCACGGCAGGGAAATCGCCGGCAAGCCGGCAAGATTAACTGCCAGCGTGAACACATCGCTCAGGTACATTGTAAGCGGATCGTCCACCTTCTCACCCAGCTTGAAAGCAGTAGTGGGCGTGGTTGCACAGGCCAGCACATCCACATCCTTGAACGCCGCTTCAAAGTCGCGTTTGATGACCGTGCGTGCCTGCTGCGCCCGCAAGTAGAACGCGTCGTAGTAGCCGGCAGAAAGCGCATAGGTGCCAAGCATGATGCGGCGCTTTACCTCCGGGCCAAAGCCCGCACCGCGTGTGCCGCGCACCTGCTCCCACAGCCCGCTGCCCGCAGAGCGCGGCCCGTAACGCACACCGTCAAAGCGCGCCAGATTCGCCGCAGCCTCCGCCGGCGCAATCAGGTAATACGTGGGCAGCGCGTGCGCCGTGTGCGGCAGCGTTACCGGGCGCGGCACAGCACCCAGCGCCCGCAGCTGCTCGAGCGCTGCACGCACCGCCTGCTCCACTTCGGGCTGCATGCCGGCAGCAAAATATTCCGCGGGTACGCCCACGCGCAGCCCGCTGAGCGAGGTTGTTTGCAGCGCTGCTGCGTAATCCGGAACCGGTTCATTGAGGCTGGTGGAGTCAAGCGCATCGTGCCCGGCAATCACGCCAAGCAGCAGCGCCACATCCGCCACAGTGCGCGCCAGCGGCCCCACCTGATCCAGCGAAGAGCCATAAGCAATCAAGCCATAGCGCGACACGCGCCCGTAAGTTGGCTTGAGGCCCACTATGCCGCACAGCGCTGCCGGCTGGCGCACGCTGCCACCAGTGTCACTGCCCAGCGCACCGTACGCCATGCGCGCCGCCACCGCCGCCGCGCTGCCACCGGAAGACCCGCCGGGCACGCGCGCCAGATCAACCGGGTTGTGCGTCGGCCCAAAGCCCGAGTTCTCCGTCGACGACCCCATCGCAAATTCATCTGTGTTGGTTTTGCCGGTGAACACCGCGCCCGCTGCGCGCAGCCGGCTAATGGCTGTGGCGTCATACGGCGGAATGAAACCTTGCAGGATGCGCGAACCGGCGGTGGCTGGCAAGCCGGCCGCACACAGCACGTCCTTGATTGCAAGCGGCAGCCCGGCAACCGCTGCAGGCTGCCCGCCGGCTGGGTTTTTGCGCCATGCCGCAAAGCTTGCATCCGCGGCGCGCGCCTGTAGCATCGCCCCGGCAGCATCCACATGCAAAAAGGCATGCAGCTTGCCGTCGGCTGCAGCCGTGCGCTCCAGCGCTGCCTCAGTCAGCTGCACACTGCTCACCTCGCCGGCGCGCAGCAAGGCAGCCGCAGCGCTCAAAGACAGGCCGGTCACATCCATGCTGTAGCGCTATTCCAGAACGGGAGGCACGCGAAAGCACCCGGCCGCTGTCTCGGCTGCATTCGCGAGCAGTGCATCGCGTTCCATTGCCGGCCGCGCCTCATCCGCCCGCAGCACGGTGTGCAGCGCCAGCACGCTGGCGGTCGGCGGCACTCCCGCCAAATCCAGCGCATTCAGGCTGGCCGCATAATCCAGAACCGCCGAGAGCTGCAGCGCATATTCTGCCAGCTCTGCTTCGCTCAGCTGCAAGCGGGCCAGCTCCGCAATGTAACGGACTTCAGTTTGGGAGATTGCCATGGCGAAAGTAAATTGTACCCGTGGGCGGCGCTGTTGTATGCGGCACCGGCGCCGGACGTAGTAAAACCAGCGGTGCGGCGCGCCGCCCCGCGCAGCGGGTTGCGCAGCCGCAGGTTTTGCCCGTGGCTGATAATATGCCAGCGCAATCGGCTGTTGATTGCCGCCCTGCCTGCCGCACATGGCTGTTTCCGCCCAACCATCCACTCCAACCCAACCCGCTTTCAATCGCGCGCTGCACTACGGCGCGGGCCTGCTGCTTTGCCTGCTTGCCAGCGCTCTTTACAGCCACCGGATTGACGTGCGCCCCTTGTGGTGGGACGAGGGCTTCAGTATTTACGTTGCGCACCTGAACCCGCTTGCCTTATTGCGCACGATTGCCGCGGATGTGCACCCGCCTGCATATTTCCTGCTGCTTAGCGGCTGGGTAAAACTCATCGGCGCCACGCCCTTCAGTGTGCGCAGCCTGTCTCTGCTCACGAGTGTATTAACCGTGGCGATGTTGTACGCGACCGGGCGGCGCATCAACGGTTTTAGCGGCGCAGTGCTGACCTCCGCGCTCAGCATTGCTTCCCCGTATCTGCTGTATTACGCGCGCGAGACCCGCATGTATAGCGCGGGCATGCTTTTAGCATCAGCTTCGTTATATTCGTTTATGCGGCTAACTGCCAGGCCAGCAGCGTCCCGCTGGTGGTGGCTGCTTAATGTTGGCAGCATTACTCTGGGCCTGAGCACGCACTATGCATTTGCCATTCTCCCGGCTGCGCAGATCGCAACTATTGTTGCGCTGCAGCGCGCAGCAGTGCGCCGGTGGCTGCTGGCGGGTTGCGCTGCCGCGCTCCTCTTTGCGCCGTGGCTGATTTTTGCGCGCGCCCAGTTGCTCTCATTGCAATCAGCACGGCTGAGTGGCGCTTCGCAATTACAACTTGGCTGGCCGGCGCTGGGTGCCATCCAGCCCCTGATCACTGGTTATGTGCCCGGCAGCCTGCCGACCGTACCCGTTGCCGCCGGATTATTTGTTGCAGTTGTTTTGATCGGGGTTGTTGCGCTGCAAAAACGCCAGCGCATGCTGGCCGTGGCATTGGGCCTGTGCATCTGCGGTGCGCTCGCAGTGATATTGCTGGTGCGCTACACGCCCGGCGAAGCTGTTGCGCGCGGGACGCGCCTCGGATTTACCGCACTGCCCGGCTTGTGCCTGCTTGGCGCCGCCGGCTTGCAGCGCCTATTACGGCAGGAGCGCTGGGCGGGCGTGGCTGCGCTCGCTGCGTTGAGCGCAAGCTTGCTGCCGGCCACGCTGGCGCCATTCTCGCAGCCGGCAGATGTGAATGAAGACTACCGGCCGCTTGTCCAGCAGGTGCAGCTGCTGGCCAAACCAGAGGACGCAGTGCTGGCGCCGTATGTCTGGCAGCAAGGCTACTTTGCCAGTTACGCCCCCGGCCCGCTCAAGTTCTACCGCGGAGCTGAAACACCGGATAACGGTCCCGCATCCGCCGCTGCGATCTTCGCTGCGCACCCACGGCTATGGGTGCTCAACTATCGGGCGGATGTGCACGCCCCGGAAGTTCCCCTCAACGCCTGGCTCAACCGCAATGCGGCGCTGGCCTTTGAGCACTGGTTTGGCAATACGCAGCTGGCGTTGTTTGTGCGTGCTGAACCGGCGCCCGACAATTGGCCGGCGCTGGCGCTGCTCGAGCAAAACATCTCTGTGGAATACTCCCCGCCACGCGCATTCATGCTCCCGGGCGAAGTGCTCTACCTGAATTTGCGCTGGCTGACAGCTGGCAGGGTTGAAAATCTCGACCGGGTCTTTGTTCATTTTGGAATTGCGGAGGCAGCGCCTGTCGCACAAAGCGATCACGAACTGGCCGATGGCTTTACGCCGATAAGTGAGTGGCCGCCCCAACACGCCGCTGTGGACCGGCACGCGCTACTGCTGCCCGCAGACTTGCCGCCGGGCCAGTATTTGCTTCTGGCCGGCGTCTATGATTCGCAAACCAATGTGCGTGCACAGGTGCTGGCGCCATCCGGTTGCGCTTCCGCCACCACCGTTTGCATCGGCCGCATAACAGTTGCGCCGTAGAACCTGCGCAGACGCTAGCCGGCTCGCAAGCCCGGCAGCCCGTTGCGTTTCTCAGTTTGAATTGGGAATGACGGTTGTTCCACGCATGCGCACTGCAGCGCGCGCCCGCGCCGCAGCTTCTATATGCGCCACGCCAAGGCCGCAGCAACCGCCAATCACCTGCGCGCCAGCCGCCAGCCACTGCGCGTAAAACTGCTCGAGGCGCACCGGCTCCACCACATCCACAAACTTCCAATCCGGCATCTCGAAGTACCCGGAATCCGGATAGGCGGTCAGCGCTCCCTTGAAACGCGAGCGGATTAAGTTGAGCGCGTCACCAACAAGCTCGGACCCGCTGTGCATCACACCCGCCGCATCAATGCCCGCCGCCGGAATAAGTGCCACAATCTCGGCCAGCGCTATTTCACTTAAATGATGAAAACTCACCAGGCGCCCGTCTTTGCCGCGCCGCGCACTCAAGCCAAACCAAACCGGCAGGCCGCAAGTTGCCACTGCCTCAAGCACCAATGCTATCCGCCCCGGGTGGTACATCATCTCTAGCATCAGGTGATCCACACCAGCGCGCCGCAGAAGCTGCGCCTGCTCGTGTACAGATTCTGAAAACTGCGCATCGGGCGGCACAAGCCGCGGATCAATGTGATCGGTGCCCGCCTCTACCGGAACCATATGCGAGATTGAGCCGGCTACTCCCACGCAACGGCCATTTGCTGCTGCTTGTTCGCGCGCCTTTAGCGCGGCTTCCACAGCCCGCTGGTTAATCTCCCCCACTTGGCTAGCGTAGCCCGCAGCTGCCAGCATCACACGCCCCGCCGCAAACGTGTTGGCCGTGATGACGTCCGCTCCCGCATTGATGTAATCAAGATGAATTTGCGTCAGCAACTGGTCGTTGCCAAGCGTGGCTGGGCCGCACCACGCTGCCGGATCCATGGCAACACCGCGCCGCTGCAGCTCTGTGCCCGTGCCGCCATCCAACACCAGCACCTCGCCCACAGCGAGGCGCGCCTGCAACCAAGCGTATGCGCTGGAGTGCTGCGTCATGACTAAACCACGGTCTGTATTATCCGCTATCGCCGGTCCTTCGGCAGTGAGCTTGAGATTGAGAGCGGAAACCGACTCCAATAGAGGCCGCAACTACAATTGAAACGCCAGCCCGGCAGTCGGCAGCGTTTGTTGCGGGCTGCCTACTCGTAACGCACCGCGTCCACCGGCTCCAAAACTGCCGCCCGGCTGGCCGGGTAGATGCCAAAAAACAAACCAATCGTGGTGGAGAAGCCCGCTGCCAATAGCACTGCATCCAATCCCACCACCGGCACAATCGCGGATCCGCCCAACTGCACCCACCCCACCAGCTGCGCAATTGCCCAGCCCAGAGCCACGCCAATCAATCCACCGAGAAAACTGAGCACGGCCGCTTGTGCCACACTGCTGTGCCATTCCCAGTCTTGCCGTCCAAGCATATATCAACCAGGCCCGGAATCCGGCGCCAGAGTGTGAATTAATTGCGGGAAAGTGGCGTAGACCTTGTGTGGTTGGGTGCCGAAGCCGCCAAACTGATGCGGTAACATTTCCTGTCTTGCAGCGATGTCCGGCTACCCGCCAAATCGAAATTTATACGCTTCGCACCGCACAAATTTCCGGTCAACCTTTCACTGCCCATTATTCAACGGTTTTCTAAGTCGATGTGCGGCATATTCGGGTTTGCGGTCAAAGACCGCTCGCAGCTGGACTTTGAACTCTTCAAGCAGGACTTAACCAAGCTTTACAAGCTGTCTGCTAAAAGAGGCAGAGATTCCGCCGGGCTCGTTACGTACGCCGAACAGAAGTACCGGATTTTTCAAAGAGCAATCGACCCGCTCCAGTTTATCGATCTTCCCGGCTTTGATCAGATCCTGAAGGACACGCTCGACACCGTTGGCGGCGCCGGTCCGTTTGCATGTATCAACCATTGCCGCCTGAGGACTGATGGCTCCGCAAGTGTTGCAGACAACAACCAGCCTGTTTACGCTGGTAGTTTCATTGGGGTGCACAACGGCATCATTACAAATACCTATGATGTGCAAGCCAACCCCAATCAAAGCCGCGCCGCCAACTCTGAGAGTACATCCGCGCGCAACGACACGCGGGTTCTGTTTGAATGTTTAAGTGCGCAGTACGCGCTAAGCCGAATGCTGGCCACGGCGTTGGCCGGCATGCAAGCCAACCTTGAAGGCTCATTCAGCATCGCTGCATTTCTCGACCACCGGCAGGAGCTGATCCTTGCCACCAACACCGGCTCGCTGTACTTCGCGCTGAACGTTCACAAAAACATTTTATGTTTTGCATCCGAGAGCCACTTTCTAAAACAATTCCTCGCATCCTCCCAAACCTTTCAGCCGGGGGCTGGCGCAGTGCAGCAGGTTCGTGCGCGCCACTACCTGCGGCTAAGTTTTGACTTCGAGCTCTTCGAGCAGGCGCAAATTCCGATTCTGCCCAAAAGCGCAACGCCACAGCGCCTGCCCGCAACCGGCCGCGCGCAAAGTCCACCCTTTGCAGTGGAGTTCTATCGCTCCAGCGTTCAATCCCTGCGGCGCTGCACCAGATGCATCCTGCCGCACACTTACCCGTTTGTGAATTTTGACCGCGATGGAGTCTGCAGTTTTTGCAGAAACCACGAGCCCCAAAAGCTTAAGGGCGAAGAGGCGCTGCTGCGGCGGCTGGACCGCTTCCGGTCCAAAGACGGGAGCCCGGACTGTATTGTGGGATTGAGTGGCGGCCGGGATTCATCCTACGGCCTGCACATCCTGAAGACAGCGTACGGCATGCACCCGATTGCCTACACCTTTGATTGGGGACTGACAACGGATATTTCGCGCAGAAATCAGGCCAAGGTTTGCGGCAAGCTGGGCATCGAACACATCATCCGGTCCCCGGACATTTTGATGAAGCGCCGCTTTGTCAGAAAGAACATTCACGCATGGCTCAAGCAGCCGCAGCTTGGCATGGTGCCGCTCTTTCAAGCGGGCGACAAGGAGTTTTATCACTTTGGTCGCGCCCTGCAAAAGGAATTGCAGCTGGGCCTGACTGTGCTGTGCTCCGGCCATCAACTGGAGCATCGCGAGTTCATGGTGGGCTTCGCCGGCCTCAACCATAAACCGCTGCGCGAGAAGCACGATTTTCAGCTGCACCCGCTGGCCAACAAGATTCGATTAGCAGCCTGGTACTGCCTGCAGTACCTCAAGAACCCGGCGTACATCAACGAGTCTTTCTTTGACTCAATCCGATCCTACATCATCAGCTTTCTGGTCACGGCGGACTTCCTGTACCTGTTTCATTATCTGGCGTGGGATGAGCCTGAAATAAACCGCTTGCTGAACAAGGAGTACGGCTGGGAGGCTGACCAGCGCTTTGGCCAAAACCAGTGGCGCATGGGTGATGGACAGACCGCCTTCAACAATTACATTTACCACCAGATTGCCGGCTTCACCGAGTTTGATGCATTTCGATCCAATCAAATCCGGGAGGGCTTGCTTGAGCGTGACGCCGCGCTGCGGCTGGTGGAAGCTGACAACCAGCCGAAATTTGAGAGCATTGAATATTTCGCGCGGTTGATTGGATTGAACCTTGATGAGGTTTTGCGAAAAATTGAGAACATTCCGAAGCTCTACTAGCCCGCGGTCACTCCGGCCAATCGCAGGCCTCGCGCGCAAAAATTAATCGCGCGCAATGGAAAGGACGGGCGGAAAATTCGGGTTGCTTGGAACTTAGCGGTCTAGCTGGCTTAGGGCAGCGCGCTGTCACGACCGGCGTTTGCCCGCAATCGGACAAGTTTGCGCCGCACAAACTGCGCGGACGCTGAAAATTTCATCCAGCAAACAACGGCCACGGCAACATCCGGCGCTTTGTGCTGGCAGCTGTGCAGCTCATAACTAAAACATTAACTCGCCCCCCCCCGTGCGCTGTGCCTTCAGTCGCATTGGGTTTATAGATGCCGCGCACGTCATTTAAGCGAATGCGAAACAAATCCAAAAACATAGTGGTGGAGGCGACAACAAGCCGGACTGAAGAGTACTTGGAAATGTTGAGGGTGAAGGGGACCTCGGCCACGCGCCAGCCGGCCTGCGCTGCAAGGTACAGAACCTCGGCGTCGAACGAAAAGCCGGGGAGGCGCTGGCGCTGGAAGAGCTGCAGTGCAACCGCGCGCCGAAAAGCTTTGGCACCGCACTGGAGGTCACTAAAGCGCGTGCCGAGAATTAGCGCCGCAAGCTGGCGGTACGCTGCGCTCAGCAATCGCCGCGCGGGGCGCACGCTCCCAGCATCGCTTCCGGGCAGGTAGCGGGACGCAATCGCAATGTCGGCGCCAGCGCTGATGCATGCCGCAAATTCGGCTGCAATTGAAATTGGAATCGAAAGATCAGTGTCAATATACATGACGATTGCGCCGCGCGCGCGCAACATGCCCGCCCGCACTGCGGCGCTTTTACCCTCGTTTACGTTGAGATGCAGTGGGTGCACGCGGCAGTTTGGCCGGCTGAGGCGCAGCGCTGCAGCGTCAATCTCCGCTGCGCTGCCATCAGTAGAGCCGTCGCAAACCGGAATCACCTCGTAGCACTGCCCGCGCTGCTCAAGATAGCGGCAAATTGCGGAAAGACTGTCCCCGATGCGGCCGGCCTCGTTGTAGGCGGGCACGACCACCGACAACTCGACGGCAACGGACAGCTCTTCCGCCGGGGCGGCTGCCGAAGTAGAAGGAAACACGGGCGCGGGTTCTGGAGGCATGGAAGCTGAATTGTAATTCACAGGGCAACAGGAAACGAGCCGGAGTAGGCTAAATTCTAGACCACCCGCATATTGCCAACTATTAAGGTGGAGTTGGTGCAGGCACGCAGCCCGGCTGCTTCACGGCACGCCAGTGAACCAAATTTCAGGAGCTGGCTGATATCCCAAATGGATTGAAGTTAGTCCCACTGTCGTAGTAGTCCTCGCCCTCACTGCGCTTTAGGTAGCCCACAATTGCGTAGGTGACCGGCGTAAGCAATACTTCGACGCCGCACTTGAAAATATAGTTTGACACGATGATTGCGCCCAGCAGTTCGTTGGGCAGCGTGCCATAAAATGCCACCACGCAAAAGATAGCCGTATCCACCCCTTCGCCAACCAGCGTGCTGCCGATTGTGCGCACCCAGAGCAAACGGCCGGCCATGCGAACCTTCAGGCGCGCAAGCACAATTGAGTTGGAGAACTCGCCCACCAGATAAGCCAGCAGGCTAGCCAGTACAATGCGCGGCGTTGCACCCAGGATGGCCTGCCACGCTGCCTGCCCGTTCCAATCCGCAGCCGGCGGCAGCGTGCCCACCAGCGCAAACACCAGCGTCATCAGCAGCGCGGCGCCAAAACCGGTCCAGATCACCCGCCGCGACTGGGCATAGCCGTATACCTCGGTGAGAATGTCTCCGAAGATATAGCTCAACGGAAACAGAATTGTGCCGCCGTCAAAGGTAAACGGGCCCAGCAGCACAATTTTGGATGACGCGACATTGCTGGTGAGCAGCACGGCCACAAATAGCCCGGTTATTACCGGCAAGTGCTTGAGCGGTTTATGCATGAGTTTGTCTGATCATCGCTGCGCCCGGCTGCCAGTCCGCGCACGCGACCCGCCAAACTTTGTAATCGAAAAACTTCAAGACCGCCTGTGAACTCTTAACGCAATTGCGCGGCTTGCAAATATCAGTACGTGGGTCCAATGTTCCAGATCTCAAACTCACTGGGGCCGTAGCCCAAAACCTGGCTGCGGGTTTGTTGCCGGCCACTAGCCACCTCGAGCAGGTAAGCAAACAATTCCTGCGCCAACTCATCCCGACTTCTGCCGGAGACGATCTGCCCGGCATCAAAGTCCATGTCGCCACGCATGCGGTTGAACATCAGCGAGTTCGAGGCAATCTTAATCGTCGGCGCGAGCACCGTGCCCAGGCAGCTGCCGTTGCCGGTTGTGAACACATTCAAGTTGCAGCCGCCGCAAATCAGGCCGGTCATGCTCACCTGATCCAGGCCGGGTGTGTTCATGAATGTGAAACCCATATGCGGGTCAACCATCGCGCCGTAATCATAAGCAGCGTTCAGTGGCGTGGTACCGCCCTTGGTGGCGGCTCCCAGCGACTTCTCCTCAATCGTCGTCAGGCCGCCGCGCTTATTGCCGTCCGACGGGTTGCCATTGATGCTGAAAGTAAAGTCATGCAGTTCCGTGAAGATTGCCATGTAGCGCTCCCACCAGGGGAAAAAGTTGAGAAACTTCTTTCCAACTGCGACGCTCTTTGCGCGGCGCGCAATGGCTGCATGCGCGCCCCAGGTCTCGGGCGTTTCCGCCAGCACCGTCGTGGCTCCCACTGCAGCCAGCACGTTCGCCACATCACCCACCAACGGGTTGGCGGTCAGCCCGGAGTAGCCGTCACTGCCGCCGCAGTTCATGCCCAGGATCAGTTCGCTGGCAGGCACCGGCTGGCGCTGCTGCCGGTTTAACTCCGGCAGGCGGCGCTGCACCGCGGCAACAATCCCCGCCACGGTCTCCGCCGTTCCGCCGTCACGCTGAATTACAAAATGCTCTACGGCGCGGTCGGTGCGGCTATCGCCGATCAGCGGCTGGATTTGCACCAGCCCCGCTTGATGCGCACCGGTAAACTGACCCACCTCGCACCCCAACCCCACGTACACAACCAAGCCCACATTGGGATGGTTGGCAAGATTGGCCAAGCATTGCGCCACCTGCCGGTGCTGCGGGCTGTTGGCGGCCACACCGCAGCCGGTGGCGTGCGGGATCGCCACCACTCCATCGATGTTTGGGTACTGCGCCAACAGCGGCCGCAGCACAGCGCTGGCTTGCTCCGCTGCCTGCCGCGCCACAGTCACCGAGCAGTTGACGGTGGGTATGATGGCCACCCAGTTTGCAGTTCCAACGCGCCCGTCCGGCCGCACGTATCCGGCAAACATTGCATCCCGCGCCCATGCCGGCAGCGCAGGCAGCTGCGGCTGCTCGGATGCGATTTCGTGATCTGGCACTGCGGACAGGCCGGGGCGCGACGCCACATTATGTAAATGCACATGCTCGCCGGCCGCAATGGCGGCAGTGGCCAGCCCGAAGGGGCTGCCGTACTTGTGCACAGCTGCCCCTTTGGCAATCGCGCGCATGGCGGCCTTGTGGCCGGCGGGAATATCATCGAGCAGCGTGACGCCCTCAATCACATTGCCTTTCGGAATTGTAGTGAGCGCAACCACAACATCGTCAGCCGGATTGATGCGCGTAAAGGATGCGTGGGTCATTTGCGGTTCTCCATTTGCTTGCGGCGCGGAATAATGCAAGCATACTATGCGCAGGCGCTTTGTGCACCGCGCAATGGCAGTGCACTACCCAGCAGCAATTGAAGTTTTTAGGTGAAGCCCGCAATCACACGGAGGTGGCGGCTTGGATAAGTTAGGGGGTGTAAAACTTCACCGTGCCGGCGCAAGGTTGCAGGCACTGCGGGTGGATTGCCGCGGAATTGCTACACTTTGCGACAAACTCCGTATGGCGCCGGGCCCGGCCATAACCAGTCATCCCAATTGGGCAGCATCCAAAACGGGCGCTCTGCAACGGGTGCAACGCCGGGAACATTCAGGCGGCCGCGCTGCAGCGCGGCCGCACCTTTCGGAGCCGCAGCGGTCGCCGCTTGCGGCGCCAGGTCCGTGGCAAAGCGCACGGACAAACGCACGCCAGCTGCGACGGAAGCTGCGGTGGTGTACTCGCGCACCACGCCCGTAGCCAGCCAACGGTCGCCCTTGTGCAATGCGGGCGGCACAAACGGCAGCTCGCTGTAAAAGTAAATGCGCGCCGGGCCGCTGCCATCATCTATGTAAGCGCTGTTTCCATCCACGCGCGTAATTGTGCCGCCCACTTGCACCAGTGTGCCCTGCAGCGCCGCGAGCGGCGCGCCACTGCGCATGCGCAGCGCCTTCGGTGGGCTGCCGGTCTCGCCCGCCTGCAAGGAGCCGGCACCGGCTAGCAGCATCTGGCGTTCCGCACTGCGCGTGCGCAGGTAGCCAAATATGACCACGCGCTGCCCAGGTGCAAGCGCCGGAAATGCTCCGCGCTGCAAATAGACCGCCAAGCCCGCGCCGTCCACATCTTGAACGAAAATCACGCGCTCGCCAAACACACCCGGCGGCACAGTCACAATCCCCTGCACAGCCAGCAGTGTGCCGTCCGGCTGGATGCGCGCCTGTGCAATGCCCAGGGCCAGCGGCATGGCATGCGCCAACTGCGCTTCCGCCGCAATCGTGGAATAGGCGCGGTTGGGCAAGCCCGGGGAAGGCTGCCAGCCCGCCTGCCAGCTGCCGCTGCCATCGGGTGCGCGGCTTAATGATTCGTCTTCGCTGCTCTGCGACCATGTGAGCTGTTCCTGTTCTGTTCCATCCGGCAGCAGCAGCCGCAGCAAACCGCCATCCACCGGCACGCGCAGGCCGCTGTTGGCAATTGGCACCACATAAAACTCATGCGCGCCAAGCTGCGTGCCGGCTGGCAATAGCTGCGGGTCAGCGCCAGCGGCGTCCGCGTCATCAAGCATAAAGTAGCTGATGTCCAGCAGCGTGTCACTCGTGTTGTAAAGCTCGATGTAGCGGAAGGGGCGCGTCTCTGCGCCTGCAAAGCTGCTCCAGCTGCGGCCGGCGCGCACCAGCACTTCGTTGAGGCGCAAGCCGGCCGGCAGTGCACAGGTCTTCAACCATGAGTTAGGCTGGCGGGGGGTGCCGCGCACGGCATTGCCGGCTGCATCGCGCCCATTGGCGGCGCATGGGCGCACGGGCTGCCAGCAATCCGGCCCGGTGGCGCTGCACACCCGCTCCATGCTAAAGCGGGCTTGCGCGTAACCGGCCGGCCACTTACCGCTGCCGGGGTTGGCAGTGTCCACCACGCTGCCGGCTGCGTCGCGCAACACAAGCATCTCGCCGGCATTGGAAAGTGCGCCGGAGTACACCTGGTCAGCGGCAATATCCGCCACGCTGCGCTCGTCTGTGCGCTCCAGCAAAAAGTATGCACCTGGCGCAAGCATGCCGCGCAGCGCAATGTTTAGTTTCGTGTTAGATGAAAGTGCCCAGCCGCCAAGGTCAATGGGCGCGGGGCCGGGATTGAAGAGCTCAATCCACTCATCGCTGCCGCTGGCGAGGGTTCCCATCCAGGCGACTTCGTTGATAAGCACCAACCCGGTTGCAGCTGCGCGCAAGGTAGGCACCGGGCTGGCGGTTGGTTCGGCAGTGGCCGTGCTGGTGGCAATGGCCGGCGGCGGCAAGACGGCAGAGTTAGAGCGGCGCGGCGTGCCGCTGACGGCGTTGCCCACGCTGTCGCGCCCGTTGCGCGCCGTGGTGGCGTTGGAAAGCCAGTTGAGCACGCTGTCTGGCGCCTGGCCGCTTTTGCGTTCCATGCTGGCGTGGGTGGCGGCACTGCCCGCCGGCCATGCGCCAGCGCCCGCATTGGCGGTATCCACTACCGCGCCAGTTGCATCGCGCAGCGTGAGCTGCTCGCCGCTGTTGGAGAGACTCCCGGTGTACAGCTGGTCCGCTGCTTCGTCGCTCACAGTTGTGTCATCCGTACGCTCCAGTAGCCAGAACGCGCCCGGCGCAATTTTTCCGGTAAGCGCGATGTTGATGTCCCCGCCATCACTCAACGTCCAGCCGGTTAGGTCGATATCAGCCGCGCCGGAGTTGTACAGCTCCATCCACTCATCGCTGGCTGAAGCTGAAGTTCCCGCCCATGCCACTTCATTGATCACCACGGCAAGCGCAGGCGTAAGCGTAGCCGTTAACGTTGCGGTTGGCGGAGTGGTGGCGGTGGCGCTGGGTGTTGGCGAAGGGGTGACTGTGTGCGTGGGCGTAACAGAGGCTGTCATGGTCGGGGTGGCCGAAAGTGTTTGTGTGGGTGTGAGCGTTTGCGTCGGCGTCAATGTTTGCGTAGGCGTAGCCGTTGGCGTTGGCGTGCTGGTGGGTAGCGAAAGCCCGGAGTTGGCAGAGCCAGCTGTGCCGTTGAGCGTTGCGCCGCTGGCGTCGGTCCCGCTGCGGGTGGCGCCGTTGTTTGCCACCCAGTTTGCAGCGCTGTCCGCAGCTAGCGGGTTGATGCGCTCCATGGTGTAGTAGCTGCTGACGCTACCCGCCGGCCAGCCGCCGCCCGCCAGGTTTGCAGTATCTACTGTGTTGCCGTTAGCATCTTTCAAGGTAAGGGTCTCGCCGGTGTTGCTTAGCGTGCCGGTATAGATTTGGTTTGCGGCCAGATTGCCCACGCTGGTGTCATCAGTGCGTTCCAGCAGCACAAAGCCCCCGGCTGCAATTGTGCCGCTTAGCGTGATGCTTATATCGCCGCCATCACTCAACGTCCAGCCGGCCAGATTGATGCTGGCAGCGCCCGGCACGTACAGCTCCATCCATTCGTCATTGACGCTGGCAGCGGTGCCGGCCCACGCCAGCTCATTAATTACCACGGTTAGAGCTGGAACAGCCGTTGCAGTTGCGGTGGGCGTCAGCGTGCTGGTGGGCGTGACGGTTGGCGTGGCGGTTGATGTAGCTGAGGGAGTTTGCGTTTGCGTGGCGGTTTGCGATGGCGTGGCTGAAGGTGCTTGCGTTTGGGTCGCAGTCTGCGTGGCAGTGCTAGTAGCTGTGGGCGTGCTGGTGGGCAGCTGCAAACCCGAGTTGGCAGCCCCCGGGGTACCATTGACTGGATTGCCCCCGGAGTCAGTTCCATTGCGGGTGGTGCCATTGTTGGCAACCCAATTGCTGTCCGTATCCACCGCCAGCGGATTGATGCGCTCCATGCTGAAGAAGCCGGTGGCGCTGCCGGCCGGCCAGCCGCCGCCATCACCGTTGGCTGTGTCCATCGCCGTGCCGGCCGCGTTGCGCAGTGTGAGCTGCTCGCCGGTGTTGGAAAGCGCACCGGTGTACACCTGCCCGGCGGTTATGTCCGCAATGCTTGTGTCCGCCGTGCGCTCAAGCACAAAGAAACCGCCGGCGGCGATTGTGCCGCTGAGCGTAATTGTCGGAGTCCCGTCCGCAGCGCTGATCGTCCAGTTATCCAGCGAGATGCTGGCTGCGCTGCCGTTGTAGAGCTCAATCCATTCCGCGTTGGCGTTGGCGGTGGTGCCGGCCCACGCCAGCTCGTTGATGACAACGGATTCCGGAACGCTGGCCTGCACATAATGCAGCGGCAGGGCCACGCAGAAAACTACCGTGGCAACCAGCACTGCCCTTAAGCACTGCCGCGCCCACCTCTTCATAAATGCCCCCTTGGACTAAAGGCTGAACAATTGTTCGGAACTAATGTACCATATTCCGGGTAATAATTGCAAGCGTTTCAGAAAATTCTTTTCGGAATGCGGGAATGCGGGTTCAATACCTGGCCCGATCTGCAGTGGTAGAGGCGGCCGCCAGGCGCGGCGCAGCGCGCCGCTGCTGGCTTTATCCAATCTGTCGCGCCCGTTGCGTTCCATAGTGGCGCGGTTGGCAGCGCTGCCCGCCGGCCATGCACCCGCGCGCGGATTGGCGGGTTTCACTACCGCGCGGGTTGTAGGGCGCCAGCCGCCGCGGCCGGCGGTACGCTTCCTCTGGTAAGCTTCAACTGCCCGCCGGCCGGCACCGCCAGCCAGCAGCAGCGGCCTGCCAAACCTGACCCAGCATGCAAATCGGAATCGACAGCTTCGCTGCTGCCACCTTAAGCGCGGACAGCGGCAACGCGCCGGAGAGCGCCCGGGCACTCGCGGAATTGCTTGAGCGCATAGAACACGCGGACGCAG
>Ga0233425_10002944_pt1 | contig 32167 bp, 25 predicted proteins | sample Watercolumn_Towu_2_FD_181712 | JGI IMG/M metagenome (GOLD analysis project Ga0233425, IMG submission 181712) | Freshwater microbial communities from Lake Towuti, South Sulawesi, Indonesia - Watercolumn_Towuti2014_140_MG | ecosystem: Environmental > Aquatic > Freshwater > Lake | place... | reverse complement strand
TCGAAACGCTTGCCAATACCGCTATAAACCGTAGCTTCGTCCGTCATAAGAACGGACGCGGCTTCCACATTCTTCGCGATGATCGGGCGCAGCGTCTTGGCCGTCACGTTCGGCACATGGAATGAGCGAACGCGGCCATTATCACGATCGATAAGCGAGAGAACGGATTTCTTAGGCGCCGGTTCTTTGAAGGCGCGGTTCTTGGCTTTGCCGCCGACGAAAGTTTCGTCCGCTTCAACTGGCGAGTTCGAGCCGCCGAACGGCGTTGCGCTGTCATCGCGGAAGCTCTCGCGGATGCGGTGGCAGAGAAACCAGACCGTCTTGTAAGGGCGACCGATCATGCGGCTGATTTGAAGGGCGCTCATGCCCTTCTTTGAGGACATCATGAGGAAGGTGACGGCGAGCCACGTATGCAGCGGCACCTTGGAGCGCTCATAGAGCGTTCCGACCGTGACCGTGAACTGTTCGCGGCAAGCGTTGCACTGATAGAGGCCAGCGCGGTGCGCCTTACCTTCCAGCTTCGTCGCCTTGTTAGCCGCCTTGCAGTGAGAGCAAACCGGGCCGTTCGGCCAAAGTTCAGCCTCTAACCAAGCGCGGGCGGCGTCTTCGTCATGAAAGATTGGATTGGAGAGGTCTGACATGGGGCGCAACCTGACTGAGGTATTCGTATTAGCCGCCTGCGGGGAACTTCGCGCCGGTGATTTGGCTGATGTAACGTGCGGCGGCCATGCTTTCATTGGCGTTTGCGATCAGGAGCGCAGCTCTAGCCCGATCAAGAACGGCGCGGCAGTCACTAATAGTGAGCACGCCCTTCTCGACCAGCATCTCCAAGAGGGAAATGGTAATCGCGCCACCCGCAAGGGCGTTGTCTTTAATGAATGATTGTTCGTCCGACATTTCGATTGCTCCTTATGCGAAGCAATACAACATTTAGCCGACGCTTTGTCAAGGTGATAATTGCCCTTGGCTTGTGGATGATCATCCAAGCGTGCAGGCAAAGCTGGCACGAGAAAATCCATGAAGAGAAAACTTCGACGAAGCACGTGGCGATTCTTCGCAAACCACATCATGCAGATATTGACGATTCGAAACATATTGACTTTAAAGAAGGCACGTTTCTTGGTGTGGCGTTGTCAATAAATAATATAGGAGGAGGAGTTAGCGCGGGAGTGTTGGGTATAAATGCGTTGCTTGTAGGTTTTCTATCTGCTATTATTAGTTTTATCACTCTATTTGCTGGAAATTATATTGGAAATTATTTCGTAAAACGACGTATAGCTGATAAGGCCGGAGCTATTGGAGGAATGTTGTTAATTTTAATTGGCGTAAAACAGGTTTTTTAGCCTAATTTGCGATTTTGCCGCCGGGTCTTGATGCCGCAGTCGAGGCTTGCGCTCAAAGCGCCTGCCGGCCGCTCCAAAGGTCAATTTGTGGATTTATGCCGCGCTGCGTGGCATTTGCCTTGCTCGGCGCCTAAATAGGCGCTTCCGCTTTCTCCTTCCGGCCCTTTCTATGGCGAGCATCAAGCAAAAGGACGCGCGAAAACCATTCTCCGCCGTGCCTGGCTCGGGCGCCAGTTCGGATGGGAAGACCATCTCCATACGCGGCGCGCGCGAACATAATCTCAAGAATATCGATCTGACGATACCGCGCGATAAGCTCGTCGTGTTCACCGGGCTCTCCGGCTCCGGCAAGTCGTCGCTCGCCTTCGACACGATCTATGCCGAGGGCCAGCGACGCTATGTCGAGTCGCTCTCGGCCTATGCGCGGCAATTTCTGGAGATGATGCAGAAGCCCGACGTCGATCAGATCGACGGACTTTCGCCGGCGATCTCCATCGAACAGAAGACGACATCCAAGAACCCGCGCTCGACCGTTGGAACAGTCACCGAAATCCACGACTACATGCGTCTGCTCTGGGCGCGCGTCGGCGTGCCCTATTCGCCCACGACCGGCCTGCCGATCGAGAGCCAGACCGTTTCGCAAATGGTCGATCGCGTCCTGGCGCTTCCCGAAGGCTCGCGGCTCTATCTGCTCGCGCCGGTCGTGCGCGGCCGCAAAGGCGAATACCGGAAGGAGATCGCCGAATATACGAAGAAAGGCTTCCAGCGTCTCAAGATCAATGGCGCCTATTATGAGATCGCCGATGCGCCGGCGCTCGACAAGAAATTGAAGCATGACATAGACGTTGTCGTCGATCGCATTGTCGTGCGTCCCGACATGAGCGCGAGACTGGCCGATAGTTTTGAGACGGCGCTTGAATTGTCTGGCGGCCTCGCCGTCGTCGAATTCGCTGATCGGCAGTCGGCAGTGGGCAGTGGGCGGTCGGGGATTGACGACCGACTGCCGATTGCCGACCTGTCGACTGCCGTCGCCAATGTCTCCACCCATTACGCGCCCGGCCACATCGTCTTCTCGTCGAAATTCGCCTGCCCGGTATCTGGCTTCACCATCCCCGAGATTGAGCCGCGGCTGTTTTCCTTCAACAATCCCTTCGGCGCATGTCCGGTCTGCGGCGGCATCGGCCATGAGCAGAAGGTCGACGCCGATCTTGTCGCGCCCAACCCGAAGCTGACATTGCGCAAAGGCGCCATCGCGCCCTGGGCGAAATCGACTTCGCCGTATTATCAGCAGACGCTCGAGGCGCTCGGCAGGCATTACAAGTTCCGGCTCGATACGCCCTGGGAGGCGCTCCCTGAGAAGGCGAGAAACGTCATTCTCTATGGCTCTGGCGATGAGGAGGTGCGCTTCTCCTATGACGACGGTTTTCGCGCCTATGACGTGAAGAAACCCTTCGAAGGCGTCGTCATCAATCTCGAGCGCCGCTATCTCGAAACTGATAGCGAGTGGGCGCGCGAAGAGATCAGCCGCTATATGTCGGCGACGCCCTGTCTTGCGTGCGAAGGCTTTCGCTTAAAGCCCGAAGCGCTCGCCGTCAAAGTCGCCGGCAAACATATCGGCGAAATCTCGGAGCTTTCCGTGCGCGGCGCGCTCGACTGGTTTCGCGCGCTGCCCGACTCGCTCGACAAGAAGCGCAACGAAATCGCCTTTCGCATTCTGAAGGAAATTCGCGACCGGCTGAATTTCCTCGTCGACGTCGGCCTCGACTATCTGACGCTTTCGCGCAATTCAGGCTCGCTGTCGGGCGGCGAGAGCCAGCGCATTCGTCTCGCGTCGCAGATCGGCTCGGGGCTGACCGGCGTTCTCTATGTGCTCGACGAACCGTCGATCGGTCTGCATCAGCGCGACAACGATCGGCTGCTCGACACGTTGCGGCGGCTGCGCAATCTCGGCAACAGCGTCATCGTCGTCGAACACGACGAAGATGCGATTCTTGCCGCCGATTATGTCGTCGATGTCGGCCCCGGCGCTGGCATCCACGGCGGCAGAATCGTCGCGCAGGGGACGCCGCAGGAGATCATGGCCAATCCCGCTTCGCTGACCGGCAAATATTTGACCGGCGAGAAGCAGGTGATCCTGCGCCACAAGTTGCGCAAGCCGACGCCCGGCCGATGGCTCAAGCTCTTCGGCGCGCGCGGCAACAATCTCAAAGATATCACAGCGGAAGTGCCGCTTGGCCTCTTTACGTGCGTGACCGGCGTATCGGGTGGCGGCAAGTCGACGCTCATCATCGAAACGCTCTACAAGGCCGTAGCGCGACGGCTCACCGGCGCGCATGAGCATCCGGAACCCTTCGACCGTCTCGATGGCCTGGAGCAGATCGACAAGATCATCGACATCGACCAGTCGCCGATCGGGCGCACGCCGCGCTCCAATCCTGCGACCTACACCGGCGCCTTCACGCCTATTCGCGAATGGTTCGCGGGTCTGCCCGAGGCGAAGGCCCGCGGCTATGCGCCCGGTCGCTTCTCCTTCAACGTCAAGGGCGGCCGCTGCGAAGCCTGCCAGGGCGACGGCGTCATCAAGATCGAGATGCACTTTCTCCCAGACGTTTACGTCACCTGCGACGTCTGCAAGGGCAAGCGTTACGATCGCGAGACGCTCGAAGTGAAATATCGCGAAAAGTCGATCGCCGATGTGCTCGACATGACGGTCGAGGAGGCGGCGAGTCTCTTCAAGGCGGTGCCGTCGATCCGCGACAAGATGGAGACCTTAAAACGCGTCGGCCTCGACTATATCCATGTCGGCCAGCAGGCGACGACGCTCTCAGGCGGCGAGGCTCAGCGCGTGAAGCTTTCCAAGGAACTGTCGCGCCGTTCGACCGGCCGTACGCTTTATATTCTCGATGAGCCGACGACGGGCCTGCATTTCCACGATGTGGCCAAGCTTCTCGAAGTGCTGCATGAGCTCGTCGAGCAGGGCAACACCGTCGTCGTGATCGAACACAATCTCGAAGTCATCAAGACTGCGGACTGGATCATCGACATGGGCCCGGAAGGCGGCGACGGCGGCGGCGAAATCGTCGCGGCGGGACCGCCGTTGCAAATCATCAAGGAGCCGCGCAGCCACACCGGCCGCTATCTCGCTGAAGCGATGGCAAGGAGGCCCCCCGAGGCGGCGGAGCCGGCGAAAGCAAGGAAAGCGCGTTCGCTTTAGAAGCGTCCTCCCGCGTCAGCCCTTCAACGGCGCCGGGCGCTCGTCACGTTCCGCATCAGAGTCGCGAAGCGCCTCGTCGCCGCCGCCAGATGCGGCCTCCTCAGCGGCGCGCTTCTTGCCGGCTTCGAGGATGTCACGCTCGGGCCGCGGCAGCACCGGTCCCTCCGGGAAGACGAAGCCAAGCGACTTCGTCCCGCTGTCATCGCCTACGACAACGACGCGCACCGCGCCGCCGTTCTTCAGTCGTCCGAACAGCACCTCATCGGCGAGCGGCGTCTTGATGTGCTGGTGAATGACCCGCGACATCGGCCGCGCGCCCATCGATTCGTCATAGCCGTGCTCGACGAGCCAGCCGCGCGCTTCGTCTGTAAGTTCGATGGTGACGTTGCGGTCGGCAAGTTGCGCTTCGAGTTGCATGATGAATTTGTCGACGACGCGCTTGATGACGTCGACCGGCAAATGGCCGAACGGCACGATGGCGTCGAGACGATTGCGGAACTCCGGCGCAAACAGCCGGTTGATCGCCTCGCTGTCGTCGAGATCGCGCCGGCTGCGGGTGAAGCCGATCGGCGTGCGCGCGAGATCCTGCGCGCCGGCGTTCGTCGTCATGATGAGAATGACGTTGCGGAAGTCGATGGTCTTGCCGTTGTGATCGGTCAGCTTCCCGTGATCCATCACCTGCAGCAGGATGTTGTAGAGATCGGGATGCGCCTTCTCGATTTCGTCGAGCAGCAGCACGCAATGCGGATGTTGGTCGATGGCGTCGGTTAAGAGACCGCCCTGATCGAAGCCGACATAGCCCGGAGGCGCGCCGATCAGTCGGCTCACCGTATGGCGCTCCATATATTCCGACATGTCGAAGCGCACGAGCTCGATGCCGAGCGAGGTCGCGAGTTGGCGTGCGGCTTCAGTCTTGCCGACGCCCGTCGGCCCGGAGAAGAGATAGCAGCCGATCGGCTTCTCCTGGTCGCGTAGTCCTGCGCGCGCAAGCTTGATCGCCGAAGTGAGCGCCGAGATCGCCTTGTCCTGTCCATAGACGACGCGCCGCAGCGTCTCGTCGAGATGCGCGAGAACTTCGGCGTCGTCCTTGGAGACCGTTTTCGGCGGCACGCGCGCCATGGTGGCGATCGTTGTTTCGATCTCCTTCAGTCCGATCGTCTTCTTGCGCTTGTTCTCAGCGACCAGCATCTGCGCCGCGCCGGTCTCGTCGATCACGTCGATCGCCTTGTCCGGAAGCTTGCGGTCATGGATGTAGCGGGCCGAGAGCTCCACCGCCGCCTTCAGTGCGTCGTTGGTGTAGCGGATCTTATGGAACTCCTCGAAATAGGGTTTGAGCCCCTTCATGATCTCGATGGCGTCGGGAATTGAGGGCTCGTTGACGTCGATCTTTTGGAAACGACGGACGAGGGCGCGGTCCTTCTCGAAATACTGCCGGTATTCCTTGTAGGTCGTCGAGCCGATGCAGCGCAAAACGCCCTGCGCCAGCGCCGGCTTCAGCAGGTTGGAGGCGTCCATCGCGCCGCCCGAGGTGGCGCCGGCGCCGATCACGGTATGAATCTCGTCGATGAAGAGAATCGCGTTCTTGTGATTCTCGATTTCCTTCACGACTTGCTTCAGCCGCTCTTCGAAATCGCCGCGATAGCGCGTGCCAGCGAGGAGCGCGCCCATGTCGAGCGCGAACACCGTCGCCCCGGCGAGAACGTCGGGCACGTCGCCCGAGACGATCTTGCGGGCGAGACCTTCGGCGATCGCCGTCTTGCCAACGCCGGGATCGCCGACGAGCAAGGGATTATTCTTCTGCCGGCGGCACAGAACCTGAATCGTGCGCAACACTTCCGGCTCACGGCCGATCAGCGGATCGATGCGGCCGTCGCGCGCCTTCTTGTTGAGGTTGACGCAATAGGCCTCGAGCGCGCCTTCCTTCTTGCGGCTCTCTCCGTCGCGCCCCTCTCGGCCTTCGCTGCGCTCGCCGTCGTCCTCGACCCCGCGCGGAGTCCGGCTGGCGTCCGAAAGGCCCGGACGCTTGGCGATGCCGTGGCTGATGAAATTGACGGCGTCGTAGCGCGTCATGTCCTGCTCCTGCAGGAAATAGACGGCGTGGCTCTCGCGTTCGGCGAACAGCGCAACGAGAACATTTGCGCCGCTGACGTCTTCGCGGCCGGAGGACTGCACGCTGATGATCGCCCGTTGCACGACCCGCTGAAACCCGGCCGTCGGCTTGCATTCGTCGGCGTCTTCATTGACGAGATTGTCGAGTTCGCGATCGATGTAGTCGCGCAAATTCTTGGTCAGAACGTCGAGGTCTACGGAGCACGCCCGCAGCACGGCCGAAGCGTCGACGTCCTCGACGAGGCTAAGCAGCAAGTGCTCGAGCGTCGCATATTCGTGGTGCCGCTCGCGGGCGGAGGCGAGCGCGCGGTCGAGAGTCTGCTTCAGATTGCGCGAGAAGGTCGGCATGCGCTCGTCCTATTTCTTTTCCATGATGCATTGCAGAGGATGCTGATGCTTCCTCGCAAAATCCATGACCTGGGTGACTTTAGTCTCCGCGACCTCGTAGGTGTAGACGCCGCATTCGCCGACGCCGTGATTGTGGACGTGGAGCATGATGCGCGTGGCTTCCTCCACCGATTTGTTGAAATATTTGCGCAACACGATCACCACGAACTCCTGGGTCGTGTAGTCGTCGTTCAACAAAAGCACCCGATACATATTGGGCTTGCGCGTCTGAGGACGCGTTCGGGTGACGAGTGCGGTGCCGGCACCGGGACCGTCGCCTCCCTTTCGCGGCTCCTTGGCCGCACGCGGCGCCCAAACGGCCGCCGTCAAAAGAGCTAGATCCTCCGCCGCCACGTCCTTACCTCTTCGATCCTTTCCATGTAGGTCGACACAGTGGTTCTTATAGGGTTGCCTCGCAGAATCTGGGCCACTTCCATGGTGAGGGAATTCAAGAACATCGACAGTTTTGAGCTTTCCCCTCGGCTTGGCAAGGGGTCGCGCAACGCGTCGCCGCCGCGCTTCGCCCCGACCGACGTGAACGAAAAATTTACCTTGGAAGTTTAGCGTGGCGCCGCTAACCTTCAGGCTCATAATTGCGTCCAACCCACGAGCATCGCCGCTCAAGCCAACCCCGCGCTGGGCTGCCTGCGGGCGTGTGGGGTCTCGCGGCGCTGTCGGTCGCCGCTTGTTTGTGCAGCGTGCTCGGCGCGAAACTGCTCTCAAATATATTTGAACCTGCAGGGCCGGTGCTGGCCCGCTTTCCCTGGGCGGCTCACGCCGATTTGCCTGGCGTCGCGAAGTCGGCGCCGCAAGTCGAGGCGCCGGCGCCTACAGGACAGCGCGATGCGAACGTCGATCTTCTGCCGACGGGAACGATCCCAGACAAATGGAAAGGGCGACCCGCGCTAACGCCTTGCGGCGAAGCCAGGGAAATCGCCAATCATTAGCTTTTTCGAACGAGGGCCGCGCGCCCGCCGCGGGATGCGCGCATATATTCATTGACATTCCAGCAATTGGCCGTAAAGCATTCCCGTGGCTATCGCCCCCGCTTCTTTGCGGCGGACCGTCGGCGGGCCGGATTGCTGTCGTGGCGGCGACGGAATTTTCTCTCAACATCCACGCGCGCTTTTTACGGCTGGCGCGCAAGCGGGCTATCCGCATATGTGAGCCGTAATCAGGATAATTGATGACATTCGAGGAACTGGGCCTTTCTCAAAAGGTTCTCGCAGCCGTCCAGGCTTCCGGCTATACGACCCCCACGCCAATTCAGGCGCAGGCCATTCCACCCGCCTTGCAGGGGCGCGACATTCTTGGCATCGCCCAGACGGGCACCGGCAAAACCGCAGCCTTCACCTTGCCGATGCTGAGCCGTTTGGAAAGCGGCCGCGCCCGCGCCAGAGTGCCGCGAACGCTCATTCTGGAGCCGACGCGCGAACTCGCCGCCCAGGTTGAAGAAAGCTTCGCCAAATATGGCAAGAACCATCGGCTCAACGTCGCGCTGCTGATTGGCGGCGTATCGTTCGGCGATCAAGAAGCCAAAATCATGCGCGGGGCCGACGTGCTGATCGCGACGCCGGGCCGCCTGCTCGATTTCTTCGATCGCGGCAAGCTGCTGCTCACCGGCATCGAAATTCTCGTCATCGACGAGGCGGACCGCATGCTCGACATGGGCTTCATTCCCGACATCGAGCGCGTCTGCAAGCTGGTGCCGTTCACGCGGCAGACGCTCTTCTTTTCTGCGACGATGCCGCCGGAAATCACGCGGCTGACTGAAGCCTTTCTGCATAATCCGATCCGCTGCGAAGTGGCGCGCGCCGCGACCACCGCGTCAACGATCAGGCAGGTTCTGGTCGCTTCGCGGGGCCATGCCGATAAGCGTGAGACATTGCGCAATCTCATTCGCGACGCCGAAAACTTCAAGAACGCGATCATTTTCTGTAACCGTAAGCGTGACGTTGCAATTCTCCATCGCTCGCTCGTCAAGCACGGCTTTTCCGCCGGCGCGTTACATGGCGACATGGATCAACTCGCGCGAATGGCTTCGCTCGACGCTTTCAAGAATGGCGAAGTGTCGCTCCTCGTATGTTCGGATGTCGCGGCGCGTGGGCTCGACATTCCAGACGTGAGCCACGTGTTCAACTTCGACGTGCCGACGCATAGCGAAGATTACGTGCATCGAATCGGCCGCACCGGCCGCGCCGGCCGGTCAGGCGTGGCGATGACGATCGTCACCGAAGACGACATGAAATATGTCGATCAGATCCAGAGCCTCATCGGCAAGGCGATCGACTGGGAGGGGCCGGGCTTCGACGCTTTGCCGCCGCCGATGGAGACGAGCCGTCCGCAAGAGCGCCGGGGCGAGCGCGCGGAACGCGGGCCGCGTCGGGAGCGCGGCCGCAGATCGACCGCCGAACGGGAAGCGTCTGTGAGCATGGGCCGGCCACGCGGCGGCCGCCCGAAGTCGGAAGCGGAGAGCTTCCGGTCTCCGGCTTGTGCGGCGCCCGCCGCCGATCGTCGCGAGCGACGGCCGCGCCGCCATGAGGACGACGGGCCGCCCGTCATCGGCCTCGGCGATCACGTGCCGTCCTTCCTGCTCCGTCCGGTGGCGTTGCGGCCGGCGAAGGTCGCGGAAGAATAGGCTTTGCGCAGAGCCCGCTCGGTCGGGCAAGCGGCGCGAGGCTCAGCTTTCGAACGGCTCCATCGCGTCGCGGATTTTCTCCGCCTGCTCGGCAAGCTTCGCGTCATCAGCCATTGTGCCCGGCGGGCGCAGGGCGACGCCGTCCCAGCGCGGCAGAAGATGGAAATGAAGGTGATAGATCACCTGGCCGCCGGCGCTTTCGTTGAATTGATGCAGGGTCAGCCCATCGGCGTCGAAAGCCTTTTCGATCGCCTTCGCGACATGCTGTACGCGCTTCATCAATTCGCCAAGCGTTTGCGGCGAGACGTCGAACAGTCCGCGCACGCCTTCCTTGGGGACGACGAGAACATGGCCTTCCGCGCGCGGCATGATGTCCATGAAGGCGAGCGCCACGTCGTCCTCATAGACCTTATGCGCGGGGATTTCGTCGCGCAGAATCTTGCCGAAGATGTTGTTCGGATCATAAGCGACGGCCATGGGCTGTTCCCTTCGAGCGCTTGTTCCTGAGTATCGTTTTGGCCGTTCCAACGCGCGCTTGCGTCTCAAGGGACGCGGCTCGTGGCGTGAACGGATCGTCGCCGGGGCGGCGATATTCCCGTTCCCACTGAAAAGGCCGGCAAGGAAAGCAACTGCCTCTGCGGCCTGTCAATCCCCAAAGGCGAAGGCGCGGATGTTCGTGATGCGGAAATCGCTCGCAGGATAAACGCCGAGAATCTCTACTTCCTTGGAGAAGAACTGGAGTTCTTCGAGCGCGCGCGCCATCGCCGGCTGCTCGGGATGTCCGTCGGCGTCGGCAAGAAAGCGCGTCGCCGCGAACTCGCCGTCAACCATGTAACTTTCGAGCTTCGTCATGTTGACGCCGTTCGTGGCGAAGCCGCCAAGCGCCTTGTAGAGCGCGGCCGGCACGTTGCGCACTCGAAAGATGAAGGTGGTGATGGTCGAACCCTCATTCGGGGCCGCCCATTGCCGGGTCTTCGATAACACGATGAAACGCGTGGTGTTGTGCGCCTCGTCCTCGATGTTCTCGGCGAGCACGGCGAGATCGTAGATCTCGGCGGCGAGCCGCGGCGCGATCGCCGCTTTGGTTAGATCTCCCCATTCGGCGACTTCGCGCGCGGCGCCGGCGGTGTCGCCCGCAGTATGCGCCTCGAGTCCAAGCTGGCGGATCGCGCGCCGGCACTGGCCGAGCGCATGGACATGGCTGTAGACGCTCTTGAGCCCCTGACGCGTCGCGCCTTTGGGCGCCATCAGGTGGAAATGAATTGGAAGAAAATGCTCGCCGACGATATGCAGTCCGGAATGCGGCAGGAAATGATGAATATCCGCCACGCGACCGGCGATCGAATTTTCGATCGGAATCATGCCGAGCGCGGCGCGTCCCTCGGTCACCGACGCGAAGGTGTCCTCGAAGCTCGCGCAAGGGAGCGGCGTCAAATGCGGATAGGCCTCGCGGCAAACGAGGTCGGAATTCGCGCCGGGCTCTCCTTGATAGGCGATATATTGCGTCACTTTGCGTCCCGTTCGCGCGCCGCGGCGCGCAGCGCGTTCAAATCGCGTTCGGTATCTACCGATGGGGCGCCTTTGTCCAGCAGAGCGGCGTCGATGCGCATGCCGGCCTCCAGCGCGCGCAACTGCTCGAGGCGCTCGCGCAGTTCGAGCAGAGAGGGCGGCAGCGAAACGAAGCGCTCCAACGCCGCGCGGCGAAAGGCGTAGACGCCGATGTGCTTCAAGCGCGGGCCATCGCCATAAGGCGCGGGCGCTCGCGTAAAGTAAAGCGCGCGCAGTCGATTGGGCGTGAGCGAGGCTCCGACGAGCTTGACGGCGTTGGGATCGTCGGTTTCTTCCGCGCTCGCCCTGCAGGCTAACGTGCCGATGTCGACGGAAGAATCGTCGAGAAGCGCGAGCGCCGCCTTGAGCGCGCCGTCGGGGAGGAAGGGCTGGTCGCCCTGGAGATTGATGACGGCGTCATGGCGTCCGTGCGGGTCAAGCGCTCGCAGCGCCTCGCCGATGCGATCGCTGCCGCAGGCATGAGAGCGGCCAGTGAGCACAGCCTGTCCGCCGACCGCCTCGACAGCGCGCGCGATTTCCGGCGCGTCGGTCGCCACCACGACGGGTCCGAGCGCTGCGGCGCGCGCGCGTTCAAAGACGTGGACCACCATTGGCCGGCCATCGATTTCAGCGAGCGCCTTGCCAGGCAAACGCGTGGAGCCGAGGCGCGCCGGAATGACGACAATCGGCGTCAGCGTCTGCACGATGGCGTTAATAGGCGCGATTGTCCTCGGCCATCCAGCCCTTTTCGCCTTTCACGAAATGCAGCGTGCCTTCGCTCGTGTGCACTTCGGCTTTCGCGAATGTCCGGTCGTCGTCGATGCCGAGGAATGCGCATTTTCCGCGCTCGCGCTCATCGGCGCATTTGGCTTCGAAGCCCTCAGGAAACTGGATTTCCGCCTCATACATCAATTCATAAGCGTCGACGTTTTCGCGCTTGACTTCGCGCCCCTGCACCTTCTTGAAGGAGACGAGCTTGGCGTCCACGCCATTCTTTTCGAGAAGATTGCGCAAGACCTTCGCTCCCGTGGCGTCGCCGGGCATATGTTCGCCGCAAGCGGAAAGAGTCAGGGCGACCGAGACGCCGGCCACAAGCCCGAGAACAGAGCGAAAAACTGATGCCATCTACTCCTCCGGCGCGGCGGCGTTCATCGCAGCGCGTTGTTATTCGTTACGCCGGCGCACAACGCTTCATAGCTCCCGACGTGTGAAAATTCATATCAGATAGTTGCATTTTTGTGCAGCCGGAGTAACGTGATTGCGCCAAATGAGTTGCGCGTCTGGCGGCGTCGAAGGGCCTGAAAGAAGACCCATGGCGCGCGTAAGCGTTCGATGCGTATTCGGCACAACTTTGAATACCCTGCGGAGTGCTCAGGTCCGCCGCATCTCCTGGGTCCGTGGGGTTGGCCGACTGGCGGTGGTTGGAGTGGCCTCCTTGAAGCCATCGTCAGTCGGCCGCCTTGCCCCCGACGAATTTTGGCTTTCGACGAATTTTGATCTTGCAACCGACGCGTGCTAACACGCGCTCGGACCGACGCCTCTCTTCGCTAAACCATCGGTTGTGACGAAGGCGTCGGCAAATGCGCGCGTTCCTCGCGCGCTTACTTGATCTTGGTTTCCTTGAATTCGACGTGCTTGCGCGCGACGGGATCGTATTTCTTGAAGACGAGCTTTTCCGTCTTGGTGCGCGCGTTCTTCTTGGTCACGTAGAAATAGCCCGTATCCGCCGTGGACAGGAGCTTGATCTTGATCATGGCGGACTTGGCCATCGTTCGTTCCGTCTATCAGAGAAAAGAAATCGCCCCGGCCGCTGGGCGCGCCGGGAGCGAATTGGCGCGCAACATACGTGCGGCGCGAGCGATGTCAAGAAGGCGCGCGGACTGCGTCAGCGCGTCAATGAGCGCCCGACCGCCGTCGGGAGAACAACGGCAAAGAACAGCCATAATTTTATTGCTCAATCCAAAAGAGGAGCGGCGCATGTCCCGAACGACTCGCGGGTAATTGTGCGGCAATATTCTGGCGAGGATAAGTATCTTCTAAATGGCCTGTAGCTCATGCATGGTTGAGGGCAGAGCCGGGATGTATCGAGGAGGAGAACTTCTTCCTCAACCTTCACGCGGACGCGCTTGGAGTGAGTATGAGCGTAATAGTCGAGAAACGACGTAAAGTCGCTGAGTTAGAGAACTTCGAAAGGCGGATACTCCAAGAGAAGCGGCGCCTGATGCGCGAGCTGGAAAGCTTGGAGAGACCCTTCCGCAAGGCGCGCGCGACAGGCTGGATCAAGGATTTTTCGAGCGACCTGGCGGGCGAATGGCGCGCGATGCGAGACGCCGCGTCATCCAGAGGGCCCATCTGGTTTTACGCCGTAGCGGCGATCATCCTGCTCGGCGGCGGCGGCCTCGTCGCGCATGTCGCGCTGAAAGATGCGCCGCAGCAGCGCCATGACGTAACGGCGCTGCGCCGCAATGAGACCCCGCCGACCCAGCCCGCCGCGCCGGCGCCTGTGACCCAAACCGCGCAAGTCGCGGAAGTCGCGCCTCCCGCGAGCGCCGAGCCGGATTCGATTGCGCCGGCGCCCGCAGTGACGGCTCTGCGCGAGCGACTGTTGGAGGCCCAATCGGCGAGCGAGCCCTTGCCCGAGCCGCTGCCGCCGCCAGCGCCAAAGGCGGACGCGCCCGCCTCAACGCCGAGTCCGGGAGCGGCGCCGGCTTCGCCGCTCGATGAGGCGCAGCTGAAAACCGCCTTCGACGACGCGCCGCCGGTGGATCCCGCGGCGACGGCGGAACAGGAAAGCGTCACGCCGGTCCGTGAGAGCCCGCCCGAGGAAAAGCCGGCCGACGAAGGGCGCCGTGTGCAATGTTTCGTCAAGGTGGATGGACGCGTTCTCTTCGAGAAGAGTTGCTTGCTCCGTCAATCTGGGCGCTCGAGTTTTACGCTTACCGCCGGGAAAGACGCGGTCGTTTTGAAGCTCGATCATGGACGGACGTGGACCGCGACTCTCGGCGGCGAGAGCCTTGGCCCGGTCTATCGCACGGGCGATTGCTGGGGCAGGCGCCGACAGGTCTTCATCTGCGCGAAAGGCGCGTGAAGCGCGGCGTCTACCGCTTCTTCTTCGTGCGCGCTGACGGGCGACGATCCTTCGATCTCGCGCTCGCTCGCGGCGGCGCGCGGCGTTCGCCGCCGCTCACGACCTCGAAGCGCAAGGCGCCGGCGACCGGCGCCGCTTCGATGAGCCGCGCCTCGACGATGTCAGCGAGCCGGTAGCTCACGCCGGAGCGCGACGTGAGCGCATGCGCCGCCTCGTCATAGGCGTAATATTCACGGCCCAGCGTCGCCGCCGGCACGAAACCGTCGGCGCCTGTTTCGAGCAGGCGCACGAAGAGACCAGATCTCGTCACGCCGGAAATGCGCGCCTGAAAGCGTGCGCCGATCTGGTCGGCAAGATGATGCGCGATGAGCCGATCGACCGTCTCACGCTCCGCCGCCATGGCGCGCCGCTCCGCGGCGGAGATGCGCGCGGCGATCTCCGCAAGTTCGCTAACCGGCATGTCCGGTAAAGCGCCTTCGCCGAGCTTCAAGGCGCGAATGAGCGCGCGATGCACGATCAAATCGGCGTAGCGGCGAATGGGCGACGTGAAATGGGCGTAGCGGCGCAGATTGAGACCGAAGTGTCCGTAATTTTCATGCGTATATTCCGCCTGCGCCTGCGTGCGCAGAATGATCTCGTTGACGATGTTCTCATGCTCCATGCCCTTCACGCGATCGAGGATCACATTGAAGTGCGCGGCGCGCAGCGTTTGGCCCTTGGCGAGTTTGACGCCGATCGTCGCCAGGAATTCCGAAAGCGCTGAGACCTTTTCACGCGAAGGTTCGTCATGGGCGCGATAGATCAGCTGCTGGCGATGCTGCTCCAAGGTTTCAGCTGCGGCGACATTCGCCAGGATCATGAATTCTTCGATCAGCCGATGCGCTTCGAGCCGCGGCGGAATGACGACCCGGTCGAAGGAGCCGTCTTTTTTCAAAAGGATCTTGCGCTCGGGCAGGTCGAGGTCGAGCGGCGCGCGCAGGCTACGGGCGTGCTGCAGCGCTTCATGCGCGGCGTAAAGCGGCTTGAGCACCGCGGCGAGCAAAGGCTTCGTCGTGTCGTCCGTGCGGCCTTCGATCGCGTCCTGCGCCTGGGCATAGGCGAGCTTGGCGTGCGAGCGCATCATCACGCGATGAAATTTGTGGTCGATCTTCCTGCCCTTGCTCGTGACGCGCATGCGCACGGCGAGGGCGGGTCGGTCTTCGCCGGGGCGAAGTGAGCAAAGGTCGTTGGAGATGCGCTCTGGCAGCATCGGCACGACGCGATCCGGGAAATAGACCGAATTGCCGCGCTCCAACGCGTCGCGGTCGAGCGCCGAACGCGGCGTCACATAATGCGCGACGTCGGCGATCGCGACCGTAAGGACGAAGCCGCCGTCATTGTCCGGCGCGTCGTCAGGCGCGGCGTGCACCGCGTCGTCATGGTCCTTGGCGTCCGGCGGATCGATCGTGACCAGCGGCAGGTCGCGCCAATCTTCGCGTCCGTGCAGAGAGGCAGGCTGCGCGCGCTCGGCCTCCGCCGTCGCCTCGCGGCGAAACACGTCGGGAATGTCATGCGCGCGCAGCGCGATGAGGCTCACCGCCTTTTCGCCGGTCACCGAGCCGAGCGTTTCGCGCACGCGGGCGCGCGGCGCGCCGAAGCGCGTCTTGCCGATGAGATCGACCGAGACGAGGTCGCCGTGCTTGCCGTCGCCGATGTCGGCGGTGGCGACCGCGAGTTCGCGTCCCGCCTGCTTCTTGTCGATTGGCTCGATGCGCCCCGCGCCGTTTGCTTCGACATGCAGCACGCCGAGCACACGGTGGCGCTGGCGTGACAGCAGTTTGACGACGCGCCCGACATAGGGCGGCTCGTCCGGCGCCGCGTCGCGATCGGGTTCGGCGCGAACGAGCGCGCGGTCGCCGACGCCGGGCAGGGGCTCGCCCGGTCGGGCGCGGCGCGGCGCGTGGATGCGAATGCGCGGCGCCGGTCCCAACTCGTCTTCGTCCCATTCGACCGGCGCGGCGATCATCTCGCCGTCGCGATCGCGCGCGACGATGTCGACGAGCGCGACGGGCGGCAGCGCGCCCTTGCGCGTTACGCGCCGGCCGCGCTTTTCAAGAACGCCTTCTTCCGCCAGCTCAGCGAGCATGCGCTTGATGGCGATCCGGTCGTCGCCGGCGACGCCGAAGGCGCGTGCGATTTCGCGCACGCCGATCTTGCGCGGGCCGCCCGCCTCGGTTTCGCGGGAGATGAAGGCGAGGATGTCGTCGCGAGAAGGCGCGCGTTTTTCTCTATTGTCTTTTTTCGCCAAGGGCTCGCTCAAAAGGGGCAAGAAACGCGGATCGAAATCGCTTGTGCGACTGCGGCGTCGGGGGCCGGTCGAGCCATCTGCGGAGGGTCATTCCCGGCGGACAGAAAGTCCGACCGGGAATCCAGAGCCGATCCAACAATGTTGGTTTCTGGATTCCCGATCGCTTCGCTCGAAGCGAAGCGTCGGGAATGACATCCGAGCTGTTCAACCGAACTCGGCATCACACATATATGACGCTCGCCGCGAAGTTGAAGCGCGGCTTCAAAATCGGCGAAACTCGAAGGCGGCTTCCTTTTAATTCGCGGCTGCCTTCTTCGTCTTGGCCGCCACGACCTTCTTCAGCGCGGGCTTTTTTGCAGGCGGTTTTTTCGCCGCCGTCTTCTTTGCGCTCGCTTTCACGGCTTCCTTCACCGGCCGCGAGTCGTCAAATGGGGTTTCGTCGCTGTCTTCGATGTGCTTTTTCGCTTTCGTTGGCGCTTTTTTCGCCGCGGCTTTCCTTGCCGGCGCTTTCTTCGGCGCGCCGCCCTTGGCTTCGATGAGGCGCAGCGCCTCTTCGAGAGTCACCTCGTCCGGCGAAGTCCCCTTGGGGAGGGTCGCATTGATCTTGCCCCAGTTGACATAGGGGCCGAAGCGGCCGGCGCGCACCGTAACCTTGCCGCCCTTCGGATGGTCACCTAGCGCGCGTGCGCCAGTCGGCGCCCCTCCGCCCGCAGCCTTTTGAGCGAGAAGTTCGAGCGCCTGTTCGAGCGCCAATGACGCCGGGTCGATGGCCCTCGGTATGGTTGCGTTGACCTTGCCCCAGTTCACGTAAGGACCGAAGCGGCCTGACTTGACGCTTACCGGCCCACCTTCCGGGTGATCGCCGAGCACGCGCGCCGGCTCGGCGGGTCCGCGAGAGAAGCGCGCACCGCCGCCCGACTCCTTCTGCACGATGAGATCGATGGCGCGGTTCGCGCCGATGCTCAACACGTCGTCGTCGCGGCCGATATTGGCGTAGGTCTTGCCATGCTGGACATAAGGGCCGAAGCGGCCGATGCCGGCGACAATGGGTTCGCCGGTCGTCGGATGTTTCGCCACTTCGCGCGGTAAAGCGAGCAGGGCGATAGCCTGGGCGAGCGTCAAATCGTCCGGCCTGATGTTCTTGGGCAGCGAGGCGCGTTTGGGCTTTTCGCCGCCTTCTTCCTGTTCGCCTTCCTGCACATAGGCGCCGAAGCGGCCTTCCCGCAGCGTGAGTTCCGCGCCGGTCTCGGGAGTGACCCCCAAGACTTTCACGCCAGGCCTCGCCGCGTCGGCGGCGTCGCCCGTCGGCGGCGACAGCGTTCGTGTATAGCGGCACTCGGGATAGTTCGAGCATCCGACAAAGGCGCCGAATTTGCCGATCTTCAGCGAGAGCTGGCCGCTGTTGCAGGAAGGGCAGAGCCGCGGATCGCTTCCATCCTCCTTCGGCGGGAAGACATGCGGACCCAGCAGTTCATTGAGGCTGTCGAGCACCTCGCTGACGCGCAAATCCTTGGTGCCGTCGACGGCAATCGAGAAGTCGCGCCAGAAGTCTCGCAGCACCTCCTTCCAGTCAATCTCATTATTCGAGATGAGATCGAGCTTTTCTTCGAGGTCGGCGGTGAAGTCGAATTCGACGTAGCGCGAGAAGAAGCTTTCGAGGAAGGCGACGACGAGGCGCCCCTTGTCCTCGGGCACGAGGCGCTTCTTTTCGAGTCGCACATAGTCGCGGTCGCGCAGCACGGCGAGCGTCGAGGCGTAGGTCGAAGGCCGGCCGATGCCGAGCTCCTCCATGCGCTTGACGAGCGTCGCCTCAGTGTAGCGCGGCGGCGGTTCGGTAAAGTGCTGGGTCGCGTCGATTTTTTCGCGCGTGACCGCTTCGCCGGGCGCCATCGCCGGCAGGCGGCCGCCGTCCTCGTCCTCTGCATCGTCGCGGCCTTCCTGATAGAGTTCGAGGAAGCCTGAAAAGCGGACGACCTGGCCCGTCGCGCGCAGCTCCAGAGTCCGCGCGCCCGCCTTGGCGTCGATGTCGACGGTCGTGCGTTCGAGCTCGGCCGACTCCATCTGGCTTGCGATGGTGCGCGTCCAGATCAGTTCGTAGAGCTTCGCTTGCTCGGGCTCGAGATATTTCGCCACTTCCTTGGGCAGCCGCGCGGGGTCGGTCGGGCGGATCGCCTCATGCGCTTCCTGGGCGTTCTTGGCCTTGGTCGTATATTTGCGCGGAACGGAGGGAACGAAACGGTCGCCATATTCCTTTCCGATCACCCGGCGCACGCTCGCGACCGCCTCGGGCGCCATGTCGACGCCATCGGTTCGCATATAAGTAATGAGTCCCGCCGTCTCGCCGCCAATGTCGACGCCCTCATAAAGGCGTTGGGCGATGCGCATGGTGATCGCCGGCGCGAGCCCGAGCTTTCGCGACGCTTCCTGCTGCAGGGTGGAGGTCGTGAACGGCGCATAGGGGTGGCGCTTGACCGGCTTCGCTTCGACCGAGCGGACCACGAAGGCGGCGGTCTCCAGCGCCTTTTTGAAGTCCTCAGCCTCCTGGCCAGCGCCGATGTCGAGCCGCGAAATCTTCTTGCCGTCGGCGCCGACGAGTCGCGCCGTGAAGGGCTCGCCGGCCTTCGTCTTCAGATGAGCGACGAGCGACCAATATTCGCGCGGAACGAATTTCTCGATTTCGAGCTCGCGGTCGCAGACGAGGCGTAGCGCCACCGACTGCACGCGGCCGGCCGAACGCGCGCCCGGTAGCTTGCGCCACAGCACCGGCGACAGGGTGAAGCCGACAAGATAGTCGAGCGCACGGCGCGCAAGATAGGCGTCGACCAGCGCCTGGTCGATCTGGCGCGGATGCGCCATGGCGTCCTTAATTGCGTCCTTGGTGACGGCGTTAAAGACGACGCGCTCGATCTTCTTATCCTTGAGCGCGCGCTTCTTGTTCAGAATATCCAGCAGGTGCCATGAGATGGCTTCTCCCTCGCGGTCCGGGTCGGTCGCGAGGATGACCTTGTCCGCGCCTTTGACCGCGTCGGCGATGGCCGAGACGCGCTTTGCGCCCTTGGCGTCCATCTCCCAGACCATCGAAAAATCATGGTCCGGATCAACCGAGCCGTCCTTTGCGGGAAGGTCGCGAACGTGGCCGTAACAGGCTAAGACATTGAAATTTTTGCCCAAATATTTGTTGATCGTCTGCGCTTTGGCCGCCGATTCGACGATAACGACGTTCATTCGAGACAATTCCAAAAGGTGCGCCGGCTCGGCGCGAGCGGCGGAAGATGGTCAAAATGGGCGCCCGCTGTCAAATTGGCCACCCTGGGGCTTTAAGGAAGCTGCGTCATGGAAAAGCCTAAGCCCGTCGCGGTCGAGGCGGCGACCGTGGCCCCGCGCGCAAAGCCATCGAGCTACCCGGAACCATTTGCGGCGCGCGTGCTTGGACGCGAGAAGCGGCCCCTCGGCGATCTTTTTGGCCTGACCAATTTCGGCGTCAACCTCACGCGGCTCGCGCCCGGCGCGCAGTCTGCGCTGAAGCATCGCCATAGCCGGCAGGACGAATTCGTCTTTATTCTGGAAGGTGAGCCAACCCTCCTATTTGACAACGACGAGGTCGTGTTGCGCCCAGGCATGTGCGCGGGCTTCCCGGCAGAGGCGCGGCGCACTGTCTTGTCAACCGTACCAACCGAGACGTCGTCTATCTCGAAATTGGCGACCGCTCGGCGGGCGACGAGGCGAGCTATCCTGATGACGATCTCAAAGCAGGGCTCGGCTCCGACGGTCGCTGGATCATGACGCATAAGGACGGCCGCCCATATTGAAGCGCATATACTTGCTTGCATTGGCTTGCTCGCTCTGGCGCCCTCCTGTATGAGCGAGCGCACGCGGCGCACGCCGCGCTAAGGCCTCGTGGCGGAGTGGCTACGCAGAGGACTGCAAATCCTTGTACGGGGGTTCGATTCCCTCCGAGGCCTCCAAATCGACGTTTAAAAAACGTCCGCTGACGTCCATAAGTCACTGAAATTCAGCAAGCTATTCCAGGAATAGCGTCGACCATCTAATCGTTTTTGGCGAGTGGCATCTGCGTCGGATTCTGCGATGCTGCGCTGATTATTACAACGAAGTGAGAAACGCATCGGTCGTTAGCCAAGGATACGCCAATCTCTCGCGCCATTCAGCGGATTGGGATCGTCAAATCACACGCCATCCTCGGCGGACTCCATCATCATTACGTCCGGATTTAGTTTTCGGCACACACAGGCGCGCCGCTATAGAGCAGGCGTCACCTATGCGTCACGCCAGCGAAAAGTAATTCCCTTAGCTATAGCTCGTCCTTGACCAGAGGGGGGAGACATGCTGTTCAAGAAGAGCTTGACGAGCCTAGTTGCGCTCGCAGCAGGATGCGTCGCGGCGACGGGCGCCAACGCCGGATCAATCGGCCAATATGACCATATCGTCGTGATTTATCAGGAAAATCACAGCTTCGACAATCTTTACGGATTGTGGGGTCCGGTAAATGGGAAGCCGGTCAATGGTCTTTCCTCGGCCGTCGCAGCGCATGCTACCCAGGTGCGCAGCGACAATACGACCGCGTATCAGTGCCTACTGCAGAACGACGTCAACCTCAGTTCGCCGACGCCGCTCGCGACGACCTGCACAGATGCAACCGGCGCGACGCCTTTCGTAAGCGCTTTCGTCAATGCGCCGTTCCGGATCGACTCCTATATCGCGGAGCCCGACACGACCTGTCCCAATCCCTACGGCTCTTTTGCTGCGAATGGGTTCTTGAAAGGGACAGGTCTGCCCGGCGGATGCACGCGCGACCTCGTGCATCGGTTCTATAATGAGCGGTACCAGATCAATGGCGGCTTGATGAACCGCTATGTGACCGGCAGCGATGCGGCCGGTCTCGCAATGGGCTATTACGACACCACGCAACTGCCGCTTTACAAATACCTCCATGAGCGCCATGCCCCGAATTACGTCATCGCCGACAACTTCTTTCAGGCGGCGTTTGGCGGCTCGTTCCTCAACCATCAATGGCTGATCGCGGCAGCGACGCCGATCTTCTCGAATGCGGCGAACGACGGCGGTCCGACCGATCTGCATTCCGTCGTCGACGCCAACGGCATGCCGACGAGCACGCCGCTCTATGCGAGCCCGATCGGTTCTGCTGCGAAGGATTCGCGCCTTACCGCCTCCTGCAATCCTCCCGCCGGGCGACCGGCGACCCCGACGGGCGTCGTTTGCGGCGACTTCGCGATCAACACAATCCAGCCGCTCAACCAGCCTTATCAGCCAGGCGCGGCCCTGGCGCAGCGTCTGCCGCTTCTAACCCATGCGACGATTGGCGCCCGCCTCTCCGCCAAGGGTGTCGACTGGGCGTGGTATTCAGGCGGCTGGTCGAACGCCAATGGCGATGTAGGCGCGCCTGGCTGGACCAATGGGATCGGTCCGAATTGCGCGAACCCCAATGTCTTTTCCGGCGCGACCTTTCCGAACTGCCCGGACAAGCTGTTCCAGTTCCATCACCAGCCGTTCAACTATTTCGCGGCCTATGCGCCCGGAACTGCGGCGCGCGCCGAGCATCTGCGTGACGAAGCGGAATTTATCGCGGCGGCGAAGTCGGGTCGCCTGCGCGCGGTGAGTTTCGTCAAGCCGCTCGGGCCGGAGAACGAGCATCCCGGCTACACAAATGAAAACGGCGGCAGCAGCCATCTCGTCGATCTGGTAAAAGCAATCGTCCAAGGGCCGAATGGCCACGACACGCTGATAGTCATCACCTATGACGAGGACGGCGGTTTTTGGGATCACGTCGCGCCGCCATCAGCCGCCAATGGCAAAGGTGCTTATGACGTCTGGGGTCCCGGCGCGCGCATTCCGGCGCTCCTGATTTCAAAGAAGCTGGAGCGCTCTGGCGTTGATCACAAGGCGCATGACACGACCTCGATCCTCCGTCTGATCGAAGAGCGCTTCGGTCTCGCGCCCTTAAGCTCCCGCGACGCGACGGCCGGTAGCCTCAAGAGCGCGCTCAAGGACGATCGCGACACGGAATACGAGAACGACGATCATCGCCGTTAAACGCGGGCGTCCGACTGTGATCGCCGCCCGCACGCGGGCGGTGAGGCCATCGTCGACCGCCGCCCCACGCCGCCCGAACAGAGCGGGCGAAGCGAGATCTCTGACTGCTGATCTGGCGTCTGCAGTTGCGAGTCGCATAGCCCGCCGTTCTGGAACGTGGCGCATCCGACCGCGCGGCGTTTTGCGAAAGAGGCGGCGGATGACGGCGTCGCGCCGCTCGCGGATATGGCCCCGCCGCCTTCGATTTCCCACGCCTCGCCGTCATGAAAGCCTCATCGCCCTTTCGAACGCAAAATATTACGCGGGCGAACTGGTTACCTTCCCGTCCCCCGTCACCCGCGACAACGCCGTGCGGTATGTTCATGTGGAAGGGGGCGTCTACGAGCGCGGCGGCAGCAAGACGAACCGCAAAGAAGCGCAGGCTGTCGTGGGCGAAGTCATAAATCCGTTGGTAACTTTGTTGGTAGAAAAAATTTCTCTCATCATGCGTAGCTTTATTGAACAGCATGTTACGCGCTAAATTTGGAGACCTCCGAGGCCTCCAAAAAAAACCGAATATTGCCGAGAACGCCAAAAGCTGAAACCGCTCGTGGATTTAATCAAAACCGGCGGCTGGGGCTCGAGCGCGCTCCTGCAGCGTATCCCAGCCCGGGTAACATCCTTCCCTAAATTGGTTTTTTGCCGCGGGCGACACAGCCGCTGGCCTTTAGGGCGCGGGCGACCTATTTAGCCGCGCTCGCGAGTGCGCTCGCCTGTCGACGGAACAAGAAAACGACGCGCGCGTTGGACGGGGTGGGCGGGGGATTTTGTCTGACAAGCACCTGGAGATTCCGTTATGAAAAACTTGCACAAGCTGCTTACTGGCGCAGTCGCGGCAACCATGCTCGTCGGCGCCGTATCGGTTTCCACCCCCGCCGCAGCGTGGCACCGTTGGGGTTGGGGTCCGGGGTGGGGCTACTGGGGCTATGGCGGCGGATGGCGCCCTGGTTACTGGGGGTCCGGCGCGGGCCTTGCCGCCGGCCTGGCGCTTGGAGCCACGCCGACTTACCGCTATGGCTGGGGCTCCGCATGGCCTGACTATTACGGTACGGGCTATTATGGTTATAGCCCCTGTCGTTGCTAACGGCGGTCGGCGTCCCAGGCTGGGCTAATGCCAGTTGGGACAAAGGCGGCGCAACCGCCAGCGCGGTTGCGCCAAAAAGTAAAAAAAGCTCGCGTCGTCGCCGACAGCCCGTTTTTTGGCATTGAGCCAATCGAATTCCAGCACGACTGCGGTCTCGCCTGCTACTCTCGCCAAGCGCAGCCGCACCCCCATAATCCGGCTTTCGCTAGTCTCAGCATTTCTTCGCAGTTGCGGTATAGTCCCGGCCGACATCACCATCGAAGAGGGTAAGATGCTGAATGCGTTGATTGCGGATGCGCAGGCGCGGCTGGATCAGGCGCGGCGCGAATTGAAATCCGCCGTTCTTGATTTCGACGTCTCAGACGACAAGCTTCTGGAAATGCGCGCCGCCGCGCGCCGAGTTTACGAAGAACTCAGCGAACTTGACCGCAAGAAGCTGAAGAGAGGCTTGTTCGGCTTTTTGAAATTTCGCTGACCTCGAAGCGGCGCGTTCGGCTCTTTCGCCGGCCGGCGCGCGCTCCATAATGATTTAGGAGCGCGCGTTCATCGCGCTGCAGAACGAGGTCGCCAATGATCAGTCCTGAAACGCCTCCCGGCGCCGAGGTAGTTTGCGTTGATGCGACCGCGGGCCCCTATGGCCGCTGCAATGGCTTGGTCCGCGGCGCGATTTATACGGTCGCCCGGATCGCCCGCGGCATCGACGGCGGTCATGTCGTGATTCTTGCGGAAGTCTCGCCTTGGCGGACGTATGCGCCGCCCTGGGGCGTGATCGAAGTCGGTTTTGAACTTCGCCGGTTCCGCTATCTCGACATCCCAGACGAGCTGACAAGGCTCTTGCACGAAACACAGCTTGAGGACGTCTAGCTTTCCTGGGTCATCGCGTGGGGCCATGCTCAATCGGCGTGTCGGGACGCGGCAGCAACGGAGCGGCGGCGTCCGAGCGACGAATAAAGGCTTGCGTATCCAGCCCTAGCGCCAATTCGTCCCAACGACCGGCGACGTCGAAGGCGATGCTTGGAGCAGAGTCGCTGATCTTGCCTGCGCTGTCCGCCGCGTGCGCTATGGCTTTGATCGCGAGACTGCGGTCCGGGAGCATCGCTGATCCGCCGAAAGCGACCGAGAAGCCAGGACCCCGTGCGGCTCCCTCGGAAATCTTGGCGACGCCATTCACGATTTTTATGGCGGCGCTCGCGGCGTCGAGCGTCGAGCGGCCGGAGCGGATGTCGAAGGCGCTCGACAATGGGCGCTTCTCCAACGCTTCCAGCGCCTTCTCCAGATCAACGCCGGAAATCTCTCCATCGACGAGAGCGACGTCGGCCCGGCCGTTCAGGCTTTGCATGAGGGTGGACATCCGGTCGCCAGCGCCATCGAGCGCAAGAGTCACATTGAGGGCGCCGGCCAGCACGGGTTTGCCGTAAGCGTCCCAAAGCAGCGGCCCTGCCTCGACCGCCGAGGTTTGCGCATTGGCGCTCAGGACAAGCCCAGCAGGCCCAGGCGCGATCGACGCCCGAAACTTAAGCGCGCCGCGATAGGCTTGCGCTCGGGCGATCGCCAATTCCGCGGCGCCGTCGCGCAGCGTGACCGCGATCGCCGCATCCTCGACCTTGAGCCGACCGAGACGGGCGTGGCCGACCGCGAGGCGTAGATCGACGTCGGCGCCAGAAAGGTCAGGGAGCTCGAAAGGCTGCTTGCTCCACTGTCCGTCCGGATCGACAAGTGACGGCGCGTCAGCGAGAAACGGCTTGAGCGAAAGGAATTCGCTTTGGAACGCCGCCGTCACTGTCGGTCGGCCATCTTCCTTGCGCAGCTCCAAATTGCCCTGAAACTCATTTCCGTCGACAAAAACGCGGGCGCCGTTGAAGCGCGCTTCTCCGGGCGCGAGCGTCGCTTGCGTGGAGAATTGCGCATCATTGAAAGGGCCAGGCAAAGGCGCCGCGACGCCGAGCAACTTCAACGCCTGTCGCACGGATGCCGCTGCTGCGGCGACCCGCCCCTCGAAACGGGCGTTGGCGCCGAGCTGGCCAACTCCCTGCGCCTCGAACTGGAAGGTCTGGCCGTCGAGCCGTGAAGTCACGACGGACTGCTCACCGCGCAAGAGAGAGCCCGGCCGCGCGACCCAGAGTATGGCCTCGAGCCGTTCGCCATCCAAATTGAACGCGGCGGTCAGAGCCGCCGCCTCGCCGATGCGCCGCCATTCGAATTTCGCGTCGACTTTCTCCAACGCATAAACGCGGCCGCTATAGGCAATCCGCATGTCGCCGTCGGCGATCGACACGGTTCCAAACCGCACACTGTCGGCCGCCGCGGCTTCGAGCGTCGCCGGCTTTGCCGCGGCCGCCCGGGCCGCCGCGGCCGGCGGACCGAGCGGTTTTTTGTCAAGATCGATGAGCGCGCGCGGGCGGACGAGGCTTACCGCCCCAACCTTGAGCCGTCCCGCAAGCAGCGGCAGAACGTCGACGTCGCCGCGGAGCTCGTTCGCCTCGATCAGCAGGGCGCCATTGCGATCCGCGAAGACGACGCCTTCGACAGCGATGTTCGGGCGCGGCAAGAGCGAGAAGCTGGCGCGGCCGCGGGCGGCGACATAGAGCCCGGAAAATCCTTGAAGCTGATCGGCGACGGCATTGATAAGAGCGGCGGGCGAGAACAGCCAAGGCGCGATCGCGGCTGAGATCGGCGCCAGGGTCAGGGCGATCGCTAGAGCAATCGCCAGCACGCGCGCCGCTGCGCCGGAAGGCCGGCGAATTTTAGCTGTCGATGTCTTGTCGGTTATGGCGGACGGCTGCAAGCCGCGATGCTCCTGAAGCGAATCTTGAGACTTCGCTTGTCGCGGCTAAGCAGGGCGATAAAGTGGCGAAATGCCGAGCCTATCGCTCTTCCGCGCGCGCCAGCTCGCTGCGCAGCGCCGCCAGAATCTCCTCGACATAAAAAGGTTTCTCGACCATGGCGTGCTCGAGATAGGCCTCGGGCAACCCAGCGCGTCCGCAGCCCGTCGTAAAGATGAAAGGGCAGCCGCGGGCGGCGAGCGCGTCGGCGACCGGATCGATCTTTTCATGTCCGATATTGACGTCGAGCAAGGCGAGATCGACGCCGTCTTCGCGCGACAGTCGAACCGCCTCGTCGAGGCTGCGCGCCATCCCCGCGATAATCAAGCCGAATTCGGAAAGGGTCTCTTCGAGGGCCAGCGCGATGTAAGGATCGTCTTCGACAATAAGCAGCCTTCGCCCGAGCAAGGGATCGCTCGCGCGCTGGGAGTCATCGCTCGGACGGGCCGAGGATGAAAGGTCGGAGCCGGAAACCGACATAAATGAATGGTGGGGCGCTTTGTGACAGATGTCTAGCTTTCGGGCGGCGTTGGCAGCGAATTTGCGCGCAATATGGCGAACGCCGCCCAGACGGCCAAAGCGCACCAGCTCAGGGTCGTCAATACGCCGCCGATCGGCGCGGCGAGAGGGAAAAGCTTCCCGCTCAGAAAGACGCGCGCCACAAGATCGCCCGCGAAAAGCGAAACCCCTGCCTGAAGCGCGAGCGCGATTGCGGCGAGCCAGTTCGCTTGTCGCTGCGGCGTCGTGCGCACAAGCGCGGCAAGGCCGACGCCCGCCGCAGCGTGGATCATCAGAAATTGGCTCGCCGTCGCGAGGAGAGGAGAGGACTCGACATGCGCTGCGGCGGCGGCGAGTGAAACGCCGGCCGCTCCTTGGAGAGCGGCGATGGCGGCTATGATGAGCGCCAATCTCAACGACGAAGTCCGCATCTCAGCCTCTGCTCAATAGGCGTCCTCACTTCAGGAGCTCCAAAAGTATAAACATCGAAAAGGATCGACCAGTTCTAGAGACCGCTTCCCAAGTGATTCGTTGTCCTGCGCGGGATGCGACGCCTCGAAAGATGCTTTCAAAAATCGTGATTGTGTCGCCCGGCCGCGCGGGAAAATCAAATAGCGCGCAGTTCGCGTTCCTCCCTCCGACAGCGCTCTCTCTCGCAAAGGCGGCGGCGCTCTCCTATATTGCCGCAAGACAGTTGCGGGAGAAAAGAATGAGCGCGATGGGCGTCGCGATTTGTCTGGCGATCGCCGCCTCGGCCGGCTTGGGCGTTTATTTGCGACTGCGGCAGATGGCGACGGTAGAGGTCAATCGAGATCAGGTGCCGCCGGATTTCGCGCGCGAAGTGACGCTCGACGATCATCGCCGCGCCGCCGAATATACGATCGCGAAAACGGAGTTCTCGATCGTCGAAACGATTTTCGACGCGGCGGTTTCAATTTTGTGGCTGGCGTTGGGACTCGCGCCGCTCTATGCGGCGATCGCCGCGCTTGTCGAACCGGGCCTCGTCCGCAGCGTTCTCTTCGTTCTCGTCTTCGGCCTGATCGCCAGTTTGATCGACATGCCCTTTGCCGCAGCGCGCGCCTTTCGGCTCGAGGAGCGCTTCGGATTCAATCGCCTGACGCCGCAAAAATTTCTCATCGATCAGGCGAAGTCCGGCGCCTTGGAGCTCGCCATTTCGACGCCTTTGCTCTTTGGGATGTTCTGGCTATTGCGCGCCGCTCCAAACACATGGTGGCTCTTCGCCTATGTCGCCTTCATCGCCATCGCCATCGCCATGACGGTGATCTATCCGACCATCATCGCGCCGCTCTTCAATAAATTCACGCCTCTCGAAGAGGGCGCCATGAAGCGGCGCATGGAGGCGCTGCTCGCCAAATGCGGCTTCGAGTCGAAAGGCCTCTATGTGATGGACGCGTCGACGCGCTCCACCCACGGCAACGCATATTTCAGCGGTTTCGGCAAAGCCAAGCGCATCGTCTTCTTCGACACGTTGCTCGAAAAACATTCGCCGGATGAGATCGAGTCGATTCTCGCGCATGAGCTCGGCCATTTCAAATTTGGCCATGTGCGGCAAATGCTGTTGCAGGCGGCCGCGATCGCCTTCGTCGGCTTCGCGGTGTTGTGGTGGGCGTTCGGCTCTGACGTCTTTGCCGGGTGGTTCGGTCTGCCGAACGATCCGGGCGTCGTGCTTGTCGCGCTGCTCCTTGCGCGCGAGCCGATCTCGCATGTTCTGTCGCCGTTGCTCGCATGGCGCTCGCGTCGCGCTGAATTTCAAGCTGACGCCTTCGCGGGCGATCTCGTCGGAAAGGAGCCGATGATCTCGGCGCTGACTCGGCTCACGCGCGATAACCTCGCGACGCTAACGCCAGATCCGCTTTACGCGACCTTCTATTTCTCGCATCCACCCGTGCCTGTGCGGGTCGCGCAGCTGCGCGCGGCGGCCTAACTCGGACGCCTACAAGCTTCGGGGGTTAACGCATCTACGTTCTCGCGCCATCGTCAGATTTCTTGCCGGCGACCCACGTCGCGACAATTGACAGATCACTCGGATTCATCGCGACAATGTCGGCGCGGTAGCCTGGCGCGAGTCGGCCGAGGAAATGGCCGACTCCGAGGAAATCGGCGGGCTCAGTAGAAGCAAAACGTAAGGCGCGCTCTAACGACAGCCCCAAGAGCTGAACGCAGTTTTTAACCGCAGTCGCCATGTCGAGCGACGATCCTGCGAGGACGCCAATCGGCGTGACGCAACGGCCATCGCGAGCCGTGATTTGTTCGCCCTGGAGCATGAATTCTTGCTTCAATCCGCCTACAGGCGGCATCGCGTCGGTGACAAGCATGGGATGGCCGGCGCCGCGAATTGCGAGACCCAGAGTCGCTGGAGCGACATGTTCGCCATCGACGATCATTCCATAGTAGGCGTTCGGCGATTCAAGCGCCGCCGCGATCGGCCCGGGATCGCGGGCCGAGAGCGGCCGCATGGCGTTGAATAGATGCGTGAAGCCGGTCAACCCCTCCGCCATTGCGGCGCGGGTTTCCTCAAAAGTCGCCATCGAATGGCCGAGCGCAACCTTTGCGCCCCCCGCAACCAGTTCGGCAATGAAGCCCGCAGGCACGACTTCCGGCGCCAAGGTGACGAGCAACACGCCTTTCTTGAAGGAAGCGAGCATTTGCAGGTGATGCGGTTCGGGGCGCCGAATGAGGTCGCGGCGGTGGACTCCGGGCTTCTCAGGCGACAGGAAGGGGCCTTCGAGATGAATGCCCAGAATGCTGGGCTCCTCTGGAAGCATCGTCTCGACGGCGCTCAACGCCGCAGCCATGATCTCATCGGTGTCGGTGATCAGCGTCGGCAAGAGCGCCGTTGTGCCGAACCTTCGATGAGCGGCGACAATTTTCGCGAGGCATTCGGGCGTCGGATCAGCATTGAATAACGCGTCGCCTCCGCCGTTCACCTGCACGTCGATAAAACCCGGCGCAAGCCAGGCGCCCTTCGGCGCTTCGAAAACGTCGATCGATGGTGACAATTCGTCGCGCGGCGTGACCGCCGCGATTTGCGAATCATTGATGAGGATGGCGCTGTTTTGACGAATCGTCGCGCCGTCAAAGATGAAATCCGCGGCGATGGCGTGTGGTCCCGATCCGCTCATCGCGTGCGTGTGATTTTTTGCAAATGACGCGGCTCGTCCACGTTGACGCCACGCGCTGCGGCGAGGCGGACGACCATTCCGTAGAAGCTTTGGATCTGACAAATCGCATCGGTTTCAGGCTGATCGGGAGCGAGCGTCTCGAGTTGACCGGGCGACGCAACGTTCGAACCCGTGGCGAACAAAGCCGTTCCTTTAGCTCTTAGATTATGAGCCAACTGGTTCGTTCCCGCGGCTGCGGCGTCAGTGGGCGTGAAGATCACAATCGGATAATTCGGGGAGACCAAGGCGATCGGTCCGTGCTGAAATTCGGCCGCAGAAAAGGCTTCGGCATGGAGACCCGAAGTCTCCTTCAATTTCAGCGCCGCTTCCCTCGCAATGGCGAGCGTGGGGCCTCGCCCAATGGTGACAAGACTCTCCGCTCCGGTGAGAACGCCAATTAAATTGCTCCAATCGAGTTCGATGGAGGCGGCGAGCCGGTCTGGCAAACGCCGCAGCGCGCTGGCGAGCGCCTCCTGTTCCGCCCACAGCGCCGTAAGGCGCGCCAAAACCGAGAGCGATGCGATGAAAGTCTTCGTCGCCGGAATGCTGAGCTCCGGCCCGGCCTCCATCGGCAGGACGAACTCACACCTCTGCGCCAGTTCGCTCCCGGCGTCGTTTGTGATGCAGGCGGTTACGGCGCGGGATTGCCGCGCCGCGACCGCTTGCTCGATAAGGTCGCCGCTCCTTCCGGATTGCGAGATTGCCAAAAAGAACTGGCCGTTTAGATTGAGACGCTGATGGTAGATCGTCGCAATGCTTGGCGCCGCCGCCGCGACGACAATACCGAGATATCGCTCGATCAAATGTTTGCCGAAGGTCGCCGCATGCGCGGAGCTGCCCCGCGCGCAGGTGACGACGACTTGCGGCGGTTTACGCCGTAGCCGCGCGACAAGCGCGGAGAGGACGCCCGTTAGAGGCTGCTCCTCCTGCCGCCTCACGACATCTGGAGCCGTTCGCAGCTCGGCGGTCATTTGGAACTGGGTGAAGGGCATCTTATTGCTTTGTTAGCGGTAGCCTTTTTTCAATAATCGCATAACATTTCAAGCGAAGCGAACGTTACGGAGCGCGTTCAAAAAAGCATAGCCGTGCAAAGTCGGGGTGGGCGCCTTGGGTAAGGCTTGCGGCTTCACCGTGGCGTCACCCTCTCTCTTGAATATGCTTCATAGGTGGGCATATCCCAAAAACCTCGATCGCCGTGAATGACGCCGATGGAAACCGAACGCCCGAGCCCTCGTTATTCCAACATCGATCTCTGGGAGCCTGCAGAGATTTTGGAAGCAATGATTGAAGGGCAGTTCGCCGCCGTCGCCGCCGTGCGGGCGGCGCACCCCGCCATTGAAAGCGCGGGGCTTGCGATAGAACGGCGGCTAAAGCGCGGCGGGAGGCTCGTTTACATGGGGGCCGGAACGTCCGGCCGCTTGGCCGTCCAGGACGGCGCAGAACTCATGCCGACATTCGGTTGGCCCGAGGAGCGACTTTTGCTGCTCATGGCCGGCGGGAAGAACGCCCTTCTTCAAGCCGTCGAAGGCGCCGAGGATCAGGAGGCGCAAGCAGTCGAGCTTGCACGGCGCAATGCGATCGGGCCGGCGGACGTCGCTATTGCGGTCGCGGCGAGCGGCACGACGCCGTTCACGGTGGCGTGTCTGCGCGCCGCAAAAGAAGCGGGCGCTCTTGCGATCGGCGTCGCCAACAATCGAGACACGCCGCTCCTAAAGGAAGCCGATCACGCGATATTTCTTGATACAGGCCCCGAAGCGATCGCCGGTTCGACGCGCATGAAAGCCGGGACGGCGCAGCGGATCACCCTGATGCTGTTGTCCTCTCTTGTCATGATCTCGCTCGGGCGCGTGTATGACGGC
>Ga0233425_10002943_pt1 | contig 32173 bp, 33 predicted proteins | sample Watercolumn_Towu_2_FD_181712 | JGI IMG/M metagenome (GOLD analysis project Ga0233425, IMG submission 181712) | Freshwater microbial communities from Lake Towuti, South Sulawesi, Indonesia - Watercolumn_Towuti2014_140_MG | ecosystem: Environmental > Aquatic > Freshwater > Lake | place... | reverse complement strand
TATGGACCCGATAGGGGCAACGCGGAAGCACTAACACCCCGGGGATCCTCGATGCGGATTCAACCGGAATGACAATTAGAGCAATCCAAATAGTATTTGTCAATATTAAAGATTTGACCCTTAAGGCTTATAGTAACTAGGCCATCGAGGAGCCCCCCATATTTTTTATATCCCGCAACGTGCAAGTGCCGAAAGAAATGTGGACAAGAGCCATCTCGGTCCAATGGCCTGGTTGGCGCCCCCAATGGAGAAGCCGGCTGAGATATGGACCCGATAGGGGCAACGCGGAAGCACTAACACCCCGGGGATCCTCGATGCGGATTCAACCGGAATGACAATTAGAGCAATCCAAATAGTATTTGTCAATATTAAAGATTTGACCCTTAAGGCTTATTTGGATTACTCCTTATGATAAAGCCCAAGCCGGCCTGGGCTGTTAACCCCAGAAGTATTTTATTCGCGCCCTGGCTGGCGCTATCGCTCCGTTGTGGCCAACAACGGATTGAGGTCGGACAAATAGAGGCATTGCTTGTCCTTATACAGGTTTTGCGTTTTTTTAATGTGGAACGGCCACTCAAGTATAAGGGGCAAATGCATGTTCGCCCTTTAGCCGGAGCAGTCAACTCCGACACAGGGGGTGACTGACCCCCTACCTGATAGGTGCCCAAAGTGGGGTGTACCTATCAAGATACCGTTACTCTCTGATAGGGTGAGAGTTAATTATATATACTATTTTCAAAGATAACGCTCCGCTTGAGCTGCGGGCGCTCAAGTACCACGGAGGCGAGCCGTCAGCTCCAAGCGGTAGTTAGGCATTCCCACGTTTCAAAATATGATCTTGAAAATGAAATATGTTTATTTCACCATAATCCAGTAGGGGTCTATAAAGACTTCCTTTAATGTATTCAGGCTCTTACTATCCAATGTGTGATCTTGGCCACCATAAACATTAGTAATGTTATCATAGTAAATTGCTGCCTTTATTCTCGGAAATTCATTCTTAATGCTTCTAAAGGCATCTATTAGCCATGAAGGTTGATTTTGGCCGGGCGTTCTTCCGAACTCCGATACCATCATGGGTTTTTGAGGATGGTTCTTTGTCATTTGTTCATATGTTGGAGAAAGTATATCTCGGAACATTGTATTCTCAAGAATATTTGGATTTTTGAGGTTCGCGAAAACGTTCATCCCTATCCAATCAACATATTTGTCTCCTGGGTAATAAGGTTCCGGATCCTGAACCCTTCTCTCATAAAATTTTGGACAAAAAGCTTCCCAGACCCAAGTTGCATACTGGTTTGCTCCATGGTCTTCAAAAATTTGCCAGATGTGCCTCATGGACGGAGTCGTATCTGGTTTTCGACTCCAAGGCCACCATTCGGCATTGAATTCAACGATTGCCGCAATGAAAAACCCCCCATGTTTTTCGCCAAATAGCAATGCATCTTTCGCAATCCGTTTTAAATACGAATCACATCTGCCTTTCACAATATCGTTGGGGTCATAAATTGGTTTCCATCTCTGTTGGGCTGATACGCCAGGGTATATGTTTAAATAAGGCACGACCCCATAATCCTTGATAATCCTAGCCTCTACCATTGGAAAACCTTCAGAAAGAAGTTGCCACAAAGCATATAGGGATGGTTTTATACCAAATGCACTAATATAATGATCAAGACTAAGGGACGGGACACTGCGACCCAGTGTGTGGGGCCTATAAAATCCGACCATGCACCCCTCTTTGGGTGGAGATAATTTATAGATAATACCAATGTTAGCTAGAGTTATATTATTTTTAGGTGTTTCTGCCGCAGTATGCCCAGAAATCACATTAATACCGCTTAATGTAACTCCTATACTAACTCCCGCTTTCAATAACTCCCTTCTATTCATATATCCAGATAAAGATTTAATTGACTTGGATGATTTATTGCTTTCTTGCACCATTAACCCCCAATATAAATATGCCTAACAAGTTATTGAGTAGTTTCTGTTCAATTTCCGGATATTTTGTTATTGCCCATATATGAAAAAGACCAAATTTAAAAATCTTCTTGATATTACTATTTTTCTCAAGTTGTTCAACATCCCAAATTATTACTTAAGCAGTTTCCGGTTAATTCCTGCAGCCAGGCCTACACCTAAATATTTTGGCCTTTAACTTATTGCGGAAAAACTTATTTTTCACGGGTTGCTCAAAAAGGTCCAGAGACAAGGCGCCCGAAATCCTGAGAAATGAGGCGTATATAAAAATACGCCGCAATGACGAAGGACGAGGGCAACGCAGTAAATGGGCCTTTTTCAGCAACCCGTGCATCCTCCCCAAAAAATAAAGACCCCATCTCTTTGTTGGAAATGGGGTCTTGTTATCCTAATTCATAGGCCGACCTTTCGGTTTTGAGGTTGCCGTCTGAAAAAAAATGGTTAATGGATTATTATCTAAAGCATATTAGACAATTAAAGTCAATCCGACAAATTATCAGACTTTATTCCGGCTAAATCCGGCCCATTTTTCTTTGGCCAGGATGCCTATTTTTCGTTTTTGTCTTTCGGGCGGGGGCCACGGGCCTACGGATGGCCTCAAAAATCACCCGAAACTTTTCAGATGAAGGTTATTTTCGGGTTAAATCCTAGCTTGGACTAATTTACCGAGGTTAAGAACCTTTACTTCCCGATCAAGACGGTCTTCAAGCCTGTCTTTTTCTACTTCAAGGTCGTATCGGGCCTGTAAATTCATCCAGAACCGTTCGGACTGTCCGAAAAATTTGGAGAGTCTCAGGGCGGTTTCGGCACTTATCGATCTTTTTCCGTGAACAATCTGATTGATTCGTCTCGGGTGCACGCCGATATCCTTGGCCAGTCTATACTGACTGATCCCCATGGGCTTTAGGAATTCTTCGTCCAAAATCTCACCGGGATGGATGGGGGCAAATTTTCTGGTCATAAAATTCTCCTAATGATAATCTACAATTTCAACATCGTAGGCATTTCCTTGGTGCCAATGGAAACAGATTCGCCACTGATTGTTGATCCGAATACTGTATTTCACCTGACCTGCCCCGGAAAGCTTTTCCAAATGGTTGCCCGGGGGACTCCGCAAATCCTGGAGTTGATCGGCAGCATCAAGAATAGCCAGTTTTTTCCAAGCTGCTCTAAATAAATCCGCCGGAAGATGCTTGGAAGGAAAGCGGGCAAAGAGCCGCTCGGTTTCTTTATCTTTAAATGTTTTTATCATTTTCCTAATAATAGCGCAACACGCTATTAATTTCAATCTAAAAACCCTCCTCCAATCTCATAGCGCATAGGGGATTTTTGATAAATAATACTCCAGCTAAAAAAGCTTTTTGGATGCCAGCCGTTGGTCTTATTTTAGACAGGGTTCGATTAATGTAAAATTATTATATTATCAACAAATTATGCCAAATGAGCCGATCCGGGATTCAAGCCCCTCTTTTCTTATAAAAAAGCCAAAAAAATGTTGACTTTAGACTTGGGCCGTGATAGAGGAATGTGATCTTTTACACAACCCAGGTTTTTCAAAGAAATAGATGGGTTGGGAAGCCTGCCGGAACGTTTTTAATCGGGATGAGGCTTCGTGCAGCAAGAAACCAGAAAATACATCAAGTTATTAGCAATGGTCAGCTCTATGGGAATATCCATGGTTCTGGCCTTGGTCATTGCCATAGCGATTGGGTATTATCTGGATAAATGGTTTCAAACCAGCCCGGTGTTCTTTCTTATTTTCATGATCTTCGGGATCGTTGCCGGGTTTAGAAATATTTATATTCTTATGAAACGGGCGGAAAAAGATCTCAAATGATTCCGGGATTCTTTGGCGGAAAAAAAGATCACCTGGAAGACCCCCTTCTGCGGAAGGTCGGGATCATGAATGGGGTTGTCTTCGCCCTTTTATTGCTTGGCAGTGGGTTGATCATGTCCCCCAAATTTACTTTTGGAGTGGGATTAGGGGGCATCATCATCCTGATTAATTACCAGGTCCTCTATTTTGTTCTAAGAAAGGCCCTTATCCCAGGGCAACTGTCCAAGCCAAAGGTGGTCATCGTCAAATACTACCTCAGGCTCTTGGGAACCGGATTTATTTTATATGTCCTGATCGCCAAGAGACTGGTCGATCCCCTGGGGTTAATTATCGGTTTATCCGTGGTAGTTATCAACCTGACCCTTTTGGGCTGTAATGAAATGCGCAAAATCCTTTTTAAGGAGGCCAATTAGTCCATGGAACACCCAATTTTTTTCGTCACCAAACTTTTAGAGGCTGTCGGCTTAGGCCATTTCGCCCACGCCTATCCCCACGTCACCTATACCTGGTTGATCATGCTGCTCCTGATCGTCTTTTCCCTGATCGCCGTTAAGTCGATCAAAATGATCCCGGCAGGAGGGCAGAATTTTTTTGAAATGGTGGTATCGGGGATTGAAAACTTTCAAGTGGATGTCATGGGAGAGCATGGCCGATCCGTATTCCCCTTGATCGCCACCTTGGGCCTCTTTATCTTTATCTCCAATGCCATAGGCTTGATCCCGGGCTTCTATTCGCCCACAGCCAGCCTCAATACGACCTTGGCCTGCGCTTTGGTTGTCTTTTTCACAACCCATATGATCGGCATTAAAACTCACGGGTTCAAATACATTAAACAATTCCTTGGACCAGTATGGTGGTTGGCCCCTTTGATGCTGCCCATCGAGATCATCAGTCACCTTTCACGGGTGCTCTCTTTGACGCTTCGTTTGTTCGGAAATATTATGGGTGAAGATCTTGTTTTGATTATTCTGCTTTTTCTGGCCGGAAAATTCCTGGCCCCTTTGCCGATGATGTTTCTGGCCTTATTCACCAGTTTCGTCCAGGCCTTTGTCTTTATCCTGCTGACTATGATTTATCTTAGCGCCGCCATGGAGGAAGCACACTAAACAATTGTCGATTTCAAATTGCCGATTGCGTAAAAAACAAATCTAAAGAAAGACAGATTGCTCAAAAAGGCATAGATACAAGGCATCCGAAGTGACGAGGAATGAGGATAACGAAGTAGATGGGCCTTTTTCAGCAATCTGTTTATAAAGTTTAGGAAGAAGGCGAATATTAAAGAAAGGAGGATGGTTAAATGGTAAGAAAAGTTGCTCTATTGACGATGGTCGCCCTGCTTAGCATGGTGGCTATGGCTTTTGCAGAGACCAATCCCCAGGTTGCTGCCGCCGGTTTGAACGTGTATTACGGTGTCGTTCTGGCTGCCGGCTTGGGCATCGCAATCGCCGCCTTAGGAACCGGTATCGGTCAAGGCCTGGGATTAAAGAGCGCTGTCGAGGGCGTTGCCCGGAACCCGGAAGCCTCCGGAAAGATCACGGTGACCATGATCATCGGTTTGGCCATGATCGAGTCCCTTTGTATTTACGCCCTGGTCGTCTCTTTGATTCTGCTGTATGCCTACCCTATGGCTACGCCGATTGCTAAGATGATCGGATTACCCTTGTAATTTTTCTACGGGGCTGTTGACCACCGGTCAACAGCCCTCTTTTTTTCTGTACCCATGTACCTAACTTCACAATATTTTTAGGGGAATTAACGTGAAATTCTCTAAGATACCCACTGCCACCATCACCCGTTTATCCCGGTACTCCCGGGCGCTGGAAGAATTGGCCGAACAGGATGTCAAGGTCATTTCCTCCGAAAATTTGGCCCTTTATTGTGAAGTGAATTCCGCTCAAATCAGAAAGGACTTGGCCTACTTCGGTGAATTCGGGGTCCGAGGAGTTGGGTATGTGGTCAAGGAACTTCTTTTTGAAATCAAAAGAATTCTCGGGCTCAATAAGTTATGGCATCTGGGTATTATCGGTATGGGGAATATGGGCTCGGCTCTGATTGCCCACAGCAATTTCCCCAGGCAGGGCTATCACTTTGTAGCCGCTTTTGATGTGGACCCCTTGAAAGTAGGCAAGATGCTTCCCCAGGGCTTCCCTATCTCCCCGTTATCGGAATTAGGAAAAATCGCCCGGGAGCGGGAGATTGAAATCGCCGTTATCTCCACTCCGGCCAGTAAGGCCCAGGATGTAGCCAACCTGGTGGTGGAGACGCCTATCCGAGGGATACTCAATTTCGCCCCGAGCCAGCTTCATGTCCCTGAGGGCGTGATCGTTCATCATATCGATTTTACCGTCAAGTTGGACAGGCTGGCCTATCGTATGGGCAGTATTAAGCCTGACCTCTTCTAATTCCTTCCGTCCTTTGGAAAGAATTGACCGGTTACCCTTTAAACACCTCTTTCAAAAATTGCCCTGTATAGGATTTTGAGTTTTGAGCCATCACCTCTGGGGTCCCTGTCCCGATAACCTCTCCTCCCTCATCTCCTCCCTCCGGCCCCAGATCAATGATATAGTCAGCGGTCTTGATGACATCCAGATTGTGCTCGATTACCACTACGGAATTCCCTCGTTCAACCAGACGAGTTAAGACTTCCAAAAGCTTTTGGATATCGGCAAAATGGAGTCCTGTAGTGGGTTCATCCAGGATATAAAGGGTCTTTCCGGTGGAACGTTTGCTCAATTCCCGGGACAACTTGATCCGCTGGGCCTCCCCCCCGGAAAGGGTTGTGGCCGGTTGTCCCAACCGAATATACCCTAATCCCACCTGGCTTAGGGTCTCCAGTTTATCCCGAATAGCCGGGATGGCTTCGAAATAGGTCAACCCCTGGTCCACGGTCAGGTCCAAGACCTGGGCGATGTTCATCCCTTTATAGAAGATTTCCAGGGTATCCCGATTATAGCGGCTGCCCTGACAGACATCACAGGTGACGTAAACATCCGGCAGGAAATGCATCTCTATCTTCATCAGCCCGTCCCCGTTGCAGACCGGACAGCGACCCCCACGGACATTGAAACTGAAACGCCCGGCTTTATAGCCGCGAGAGCGGGCCTCCGGTGTCTTGGCAAAGAGGTCTCGAATGGCGGTAAAAAGCCCGGTATAGGTGGCCGGATTAGACCTGGGTGTCCTGCCTATGGGAGACTGGTCGATGTTGATGACCTTGTCGATCAAGCGGACCCCTTTCATTTCTTGGACCCGTCCGGCCCGTTCCTTTGACCGATAGAGACGCTGGGCCAGGGTTTTATAGAGGGTGTCGATGATCAGGGTGCTTTTCCCCGAGCCGGAGACTCCGGTCACACAAGTGAAAACCCCCAGAGGAATGTTTATATCGATCAGTTTAAGATTGTTTTCCGAGGCCCCTCTGATTTGAATGCTCCCTTTAGATAGAGGACGGCGTTTGGTAGGAAGAGAGATGTTCCGCCTTCCGGAAAGAAATTGTCCAGTCAGGGACTGTTTATCCTGGAGTAATTCCTCAGGTGTTCCGCAAAAGACGACCTGTCCCCCATGTTCCCCGGCCCCCGGTCCCATATCTATAACGTAATCGGAGGAAAGGATGGTCTTGGCATCATGCTCCACCACCAGAACGGTGTTTCCGATATCCCGCAAGGTCTTTAAGGTCCGCAGGAGGCGCAGATTATCCCTGGGGTGCAGCCCGATACTGGGCTCATCCAAAACATATAGGACCCCCATTAATTGAGAACCGATTTGTGTAGCCAAGCGGATCCTCTGCCCTTCTCCTCCGGAGAGCGTGGCCGAAGTTCGATTGAGGGTCAGGTAGTCCAAGCCGACATTCACCAGGAATTCCAGACGGTCGTTAATCTCTTTCAGGATTCGCCGGGCAATTTGGGCCTGTCGAGGAGTCAGTTCCAGGGTGTTGAACCAGGCCCGGGCTTCTTTGACAGAAAATGAGGTCACCTGATGAATGGAAAGATTCTGAAGTTTGACCGCCAGGCTTTCTTTTTTTAAACGGGTTCCTTTACAGGTCGGACAGGGTCGGACGTTCATAAAGCGCTCCAATTCTTCCCTGATTAAGGTGGAGTCGGTTTCCCGGTAACGGCGGTCCAGATTGGGGATGACCCCTTCAAAGGGGCGTTCGTAAAAATGACGGCGTCCTTCCTTCTCAAAATAAAATCGAATAGATTCCTTTCCTGAGCCGAACAGGAGGACCTCCCGGACCTTGGCCGGAAGCTCTTTAAAAGGGGTATAGAGATCAAAATGGAAATGCTGAATCAATGCCTCCAGCATCTGCTGAAAATAGACCGAGGAGCGGTTTTCCCAGGGGACGATAGCGCCCTCCCGGAGATTGAGGCCGGGATTAGGAACAACCAGGTCGGGGTCAAAGTACATCTTCGTTCCCAATCCGTCGCAGGTCGGACAGGCCCCCTGCGGGTTATTGAAGGAAAAAAGCTGCGGGGTTAACTCCGGGAGACTGATTTCGCACCGGTCACAGGAAAACCGTTCGCTGAAAAGGATTTCTTCGCCCCCAGTCATAAGGACTCTCAAAAATCCTTGAGAGAGTTTCAGGGCAAGTTCCACCGAATCGGTCAGACGGCGCTGCAGACCTTCCTTGACCACCAAGCGATCCACCACGGCCTCAATGGTGTGTTTCTTCTTCTTGTCTAAGATAATTTCCTCTTCCAATTCCCGAAATTCCCCATTGATCCGAACCCGGACAAACCCCTCCCGTTTTAATTGATCCAGGAGTTTTTGGTGTTCCCCTTTACGCCCCGTAACCAGAGGGGCCAGGAGTTGAAAGCGAGTCCCGGGCGGATAGGTCAACAACTGATCGACGATCTCTTGAACCGATTGAGAGGATATCTTTTGTCCGCACTGGTAGCAATAAGGTTCCCCCACCCGGGCAAAGAGGACACGAAGAAAGTCATAGATTTCCGTTACTGTACCTACAGTTGACCGTGGATTGCGGCTGGCGGTCTTCTGCTCGATGGAAATGGCCGGAGAGAGCCCCTCGATATAATCGACATCAGGCTTATCCATTTGTTCCAAGAACTGACGGGCATAGGCCGACAGCGATTCAACATAACGGCGCTGGCCTTCGGCATAGATAGTATCGAAAGCCAAAGTGGATTTCCCGGACCCGGACAGACCGGTAATAACCACCAACTGATCCCGAGGGATGGCCACATCAATATTTTTCAGATTATGTTCCCTGGCCCCTTTGACCAGGATTTTGTCTAAAGCCATATTCTCTTCCTTAGGTTATCGACCGGCTCAACTGATTCTTAGAGAATCGGGCTGCCAGGAGTATAGCGGCAACCAGGCTGTCCGGCTTGGCCAGACCCTTGCCGGCAATATCAAAGGCCGTACCGTGGTCAACTGAGGTGCGAATAAAGGGTAATCCCATGGTGATATTCACGGCATTTTCAAAATGCAGAAGTTTTAAAGGGATAAGTCCCTGATCGTGATATAGGGCCACAACCGCATCAAACTGACCCTGGGCAGCCCGATAAAAAAGGGTATCCGGTGGATAAGGACCGCTGACCGTTATTCCTTTATCTATCCCTGCCTGGACGGCCGGCAGGATAATCGTTTCCTCTTCCGAACCAAAAGCCCCCTTTTCACCGGCATGGGGATTCAGTCCGGCCACGGCCAGACGTGGGTTTTTCAGGCCATAATAGGTCCGTAACGTATGATAGGTCAGAACGAGAGTCTCCAATATCTTTCGGCTGTCTAAGGCCCGTAGGGCCTTTTTAAGGGACAGATGGATGGTTACCAGGGATACCTTAAGCCGTTCCCCGGCCAGCATCATGCCAAAAGATTTTGTTCGGGATTGGCGGGCCAGAAATTCGGTATGCCCGGTAAAAGAGGCCTGATGGTTACGAATGATCTCTTTGCTGATCGGACCGGTGACCATGGCCGCCACCCGGCCTTTTATCGCCCATTGGGCCGCCAAGCGGATATACGTCAGGGCTGTTTTTCCGGTGAGAGGTCCTGGTTGGCCCGGGACGACAAGATCCTTGGTAAATTTGGAGGCCTCGTATAAAAGAGCCGGTTCAAAAGCAAGAGTTAGCTTGTCCAAGCGGCCAATTGATTTTAAGTCAAAGGGGAGTCCTAAGCTCTGGGCGGCGTTTAAGAGGATCTGACGGTCGCCCACAACCAGGGGTCTACAATCCTCTCTTATTCGAGGTTGGAGCAAAGCCTTGACGAGAATCTCCGGCCCTATTCCGGCCGGATCTCCCATTGTGATGGCAATAAGTGGTTTTTCCATAAAAAATATTTGAAAATCTCAAATAGTTTAGTCTATCTGGAATAAAGACAATTCTCAAGCATAAATTAAGACGACCGAAGCAAAAATTCACTTGAACGAAGGGAAGGCTTGGGTTAAGTTAAAAGGGAAAATAACCAGGTTGGAGGCCCTTAATGAAAAAACAGACCCCTACACAGCCTCGAATAAAATGGCCAAGGCTGGCCATATTCTTAGCTTTAGGCCTGTCCTTATGGCCTGGTAGTGGAACCTTAAGCTGGGCTATTGATTGGCAACATCTTCCCTGGGGATTAACTTTGGACCAATTAAACCAAGCCTATCAAAAAAAATATCCTTCCGGCCGGATCAAGGAAGATTATTATAGGGCGGAGATAGAGCTTCAATATTCGCCGGGCAAGTCCATCAAAATCAAAAGAGGGGAGTTGACGGCCATGGAGAGCTCAAAGGATTCCTCCTCGTCCTATTGTCTTTTGGGCTATAGTTATGAAGGAAAATTTTTCGGTCAGGTGGTTTTTTTTAAAGATTATCCGGAGCTGTTCCCGGAAACCATCAATAGTGTCTTAAGAAAGGAATACCCCGAGGGAAAACTTATTCAGACCTTTGGGGCGTCCCGGGCCATCTCTTCTTATCAAGTCAAAACAGAGGCCTTATATCTTTTTACCAATGAAAAAGGGGTCTTTTTATATGAGCCAGCTGTTTTAACCAAGGTTGTAACCTATTTTCAAGAGTTGAGAAAAAAAGAAATTGAACTAAGTGAAAAGCCATATCGGGAACGAAGCATAGAATAGCCAATAACCTATGCCCCACGTTGGATTTTAAAACCCTCCGCCGATCGGCGTATAATTCTGGACGAGTAAGGGAGGAAACGGCAATGGGGACAACCCTTGGTATAATCCAGGCCACCGCTCCTCCCTTTGTACTTTCCCCTCCTTAAAACTTCAAAATAATCTAATCTCTTCCAATATTTTTTAATGCCCGGACCTAAATTTTTTCTTTATTGACTTAAGTCAATGCAGGCAAAGGTCTGAATGATTATTTATAGGTCCAACAAGGTTGTTCATATTGAACAGATCAAATTCAAATGCTGAAAGGAGATAGAAATGTTTTGTAACCAGTGCGAACAAGCCGCCAAAGGAGGAGCCTGTACCAGAATCGGAGTATGCGGCAAACAACCCGATGTATCAGCCTTGCAGGATCTATTAATTTATGCTTTAAAAGGATTATCACAGATTGCTGTTGAGGGCCGGAAAGTTGGAGTGAGCGACCCGACCGTCAATCATTTTACCTGTGAAGCCGTTTTTTCAACCCTAACCAATGTCGATTTTGATCCGGATCGTTTTGTCCTGTTGATTCAACAGACCGTCAACCTCCGAGAAGCCTTGAAGGAAAAGGTAAAAACCGCCGGGGGGGAAGTGGATGTATTCCAAGGTCCGGCTGTTTTCAATCCTGAACCAACCCTGGAAGGGATGGTTCACCAGGGAGAAGGTCGGGGGATTAGCGCTGACTATATGACAGCAGAAGACCTCTCAACCCTTCAATGGACCTTACCCTCCGGGAACAGGGCGGTTTCCACCATTGCCGATACCACGATAAACAAGGACATCCATGCTCTTCAATGGACCTTAATCTATGGGATCAAAGGGGTCTGTGCCTATGCCGATCATGCCCGGATCCTGGGGCAGGAAGATGAGGCTATTTATGCCTTTATACATGAAGGATTGGCGGCGACGTTGAATTCGACCTTGAACCTTAATGACTGGGTCGGTCTGGTTTTAAAATGCGGAGAGATCAATCTGCGGGCAATGGAATTGTTGGATGCCGCCAATACCGGTACTTACGGCCACCCTGTTCCCACTCCGGTCCCTCTGGGAGCCAAGAAGGGCAAAGCCATCTTGGTATCGGGTCATGACTTGAAGGACCTCGAAGAAGTTTTGAAGCAAAGTGAAGGCAAGGGGATCTATGTCTATACCCACGGAGAAATGCTCCCCACCCATGCCTATCCCGAATTGAAAAAGTACGCCCATTTCTACGGCCATTATGGTACGGCCTGGCAAAATCAGGGTAAAGAATTTGCCGAGTTTCCCGGGGCCATTTTGATGACCACCAATTGTATCCAAAAGCCCAAGGAATCCTACCAAGGGAATATTTTTACCACCGGTCTGGTCGGTATGCCCGGAGTGGTTCATCTGAAGGACAAAAATTTCGCCCCCTTGATTGAAAAGGCTTTATCTCTGCCCGGATTTCCCGAAGATGTCACTGGCCGGCAAGTCCTCTGCGGGTTTGGTCGCAATGCCGTATTGGGTGTGGCCGATAAAGTCATCGAGGCTGTTAAAAGCAAAGCAATTAGCCATTTCTTCCTCGTAGCCGGATGTGACGGCGCCAAGGCCGGCCGTAATTACTATACGGAATTCGTAGAAAAGACCCCGAAGGATTCCGTTATCCTGACCTTGGCTTGTGGAAAATTTCGTTTCTTTGATAAAGATCTGGGAACAATTGGGGGGATTCCTCGGCTATTGGATATCGGCCAATGTAATGACGCCTATTCGGCTATCCAAATTGCCTTGGCCCTGGCCAAGGCCTTTAATGTGGAGGTAAACGACCTTCCTTTATCGATGATTCTGTCCTGGTATGAACAGAAGGCCGTTTCTATCTTGTTGACCCTGCTATATCTGGGAATAAAGGACATCCGTTTAGGTCCTTCCCTCCCGGCTTTTATTACTCCGAATGTGCTCGATGTCTTGGTAGAGAATTTCAACATCATGCCCATCAGCACACCGGATGAAGATTTAAAAGCGATTTTAGGATAAACGAAATAGACGGGCTATACAAGGGTATCCCTCTTCTTGTATAGCCTGTCGAAAGGAAGGTGACATCATGAAATGCCCAGGCCAGGACAGCCGCTATTGGAAACCCGGTTCCATCTTTGAAGCCAATTGCCCCCAGTGCGGACAGGAAATGGAGTTTTTTAAAGACGAAACTACTCGTCGCTGCCGAAAATGCGGATACCGGTATTTGAATCCCAAGATGGATTTCGGATGCGCCTCCTACTGTCAATATGCCGAACAATGTCTGGGGGATTTGCCGCCGGAGCTGATTGCCCAGAAAGAGGATTTGTTAAAAGATCGCGTGGCCATAGAAATGAAGCAGTATTTCGGGAAGGATTTTCGTCGCATCGGCCATGCCACCAAAGTGGCCCGCTATGCTGAGCAGATCGGTAAAGAAGAAAAGGGGAATTTAGCGATCATCCTCCCGGCAGCCTATCTGCACGATATCGGAATCAAAGAGGCGGAAAGAATATACCAAAACACGGCCGCCCGTTATCAGGAAGAATTAGGACCACCCATTGCCCGGGAGATCTTGATTAAACTGGGGGCTAAAGAGGAAGTGATTGAAGAGGTCTGCGACATCGTTGGACACCACCACCATCCGAGAGAAGAAGAAACCATCAACTATAAAGCCCTCTATGATGCCGATTTAATCGTCAACCTGGAAGAGACTCAAAAAGAAACACCCTCCAGCTCTGAGCGGATGGCTCAAATCCTGGAGAAATCCTTTTTATCTGAAAGCGGCCGGAAATTAGCCAGGGAAGTGTTCAACATTGAAATAAATCCTTAACACCGATGAAAGAAGGGAAAAGTCAAGACCCTTCACTACGGATCCCTCAAGGAGGAACCCATGAAGATCAAAAGAAAGATAATCGAAATTGATTCGGAACGATGCGACGGCTGTGGCATCTGTGTGCCTTCCTGCGCGGAAGGGGCCATCCAGATTCTGGACGGAAAGGCCCAATTGGTCGCCGAGAAATATTGTGACGGCCTCGGTGCCTGTCTGAAAGAATGTCCGAATGACGCCCTCAAGATTATTGAACGGGAGGCGGATGATTTTGATGAGACCGCGGTGGAAGAACATTTAAAGCAGACCGCACATCCTCATGCTGCCGCTCCCGCCTCTCTCCCCTGCGGGTGTCCATCCACCCAGCTGCAAAGCTTCGGGCAGGCGGACCCTTGCCAGCATGCCAATCTACCCCGGTTCCAGGGGGGTCAGGCTTCCGCTCTTAGTCATTGGCCGGTGCAGATAAAATTAGTGCCTCCCACCGCCCCGTTCCTAAAAGGAGCCGATTTATTAGTCGTGGCCGATTGCGCTCCTTTGGCCTATCCCAATTTCCATCAGGATTTTTTAAAGGGCCGGGTGGTCATGATGGGTTGTCCGAAATTTGATGACGTCCAGGAATATATCCAAAAATTTACCGACATTTTTCAACGGGCCGATATTAAGAGCATCACCTCGGTCGTTATGGAAGTTCCCTGCTGCGGAGGTATGCCCTTTATCATTAAAAAGGCCCTGGAGGCTTCCGGGAAAAAAATACCCTTTGAAGAAAAGGTAATCAGCATCTGGGGAGAATTGAAGTCATAAAAAATGTTATCAAGGTAAGAGGAAAAGGGAAGGAAAAAAGAAAACAAAAAAGGGACAGTTTGAACAACCAGAAACTGTCCCTTTGGTAAAGATCCAAAATAAAGAAAAAACTTATTTTTTTTCAGGAGCAGCAGGCGGAGCCGGAGCTGCTTCAGGGGCTTTTTGCTCACCTCCAGCAGGCGGAGCCGGAGCTGCTTCAGGGGCTTTTTGTTCAGCCGCAGGTGGGGCCGGCGGAGCCTCCTCCTTTTTCTTGCAACCCATGGCGAAAGCAAAAACGACCAACAACATAACGACGAGCACCAAGGAAATTAATTTCCGCATTGTGACTCACCTCCTTTTCTTAATTTAAATTAATTTTTAAGGGCAAACTAGACTTTTTATGAAAAACCTATCTGTTTTCAAGAAGATAGGTATTACAACCCTTATTCTAAATCGTGATATTAGGCGATCTAAAAGCCCATGTCAAGATAATTTTTCTGAAATCTCCTCAAAACCGGCAAGACTTAATTTCCCCTTATCTTTAACATATCGGCCCTTTACCATTTTCCACATTTTGGCCCGGCCAATTCAAAATCCGGGGTATCCAACATAAAGCCATTGAGGGTCATAATCTTCTGTTTTTCATCGCCGCCGATAAGTTATCCTCTTAATAATTCAAGTTCAACTTCCAGAGTTACCGGCCAGGAGAGATCCAATTCCCAAGAAAAATTATCACCGGACAACCCGATCTCTTTCCTTTTACCAATCATTTTCCGTATCCTTTTTCTTGGAGGATCCTCTGATGAACTCCGGCCATTAAAATCGGCCAGGCAATTGTCGCGTCACACAACACTTCGGCAAATTGGCCCCCTTCCTCAAAGGAGACAAATTTCCCCCAAGATACCCCTTCAGAATAGGTGCACCCGCTCAACCCTCCCCAATAAGCCGGTTCAGGACAGATACGGACCCCATAGGAAAAACGTTTTAGTGGAAGGTCCTCCTTTAGTCGATATTGGAGGATGTCGAGAAAAGGACCGACCTGTTGAGCCCAGTTTCTGGGGACTCCTCCTCCAATAGTGAAAATGCCCAATTTGGATGATTGAATGATTCGTCGGGTATAGGACCCCAAATCAAAAAAGGGATTGAAATTTAAAGCCATCTTATCTAGAGCTTCTTCCGGACTATTGGCCTTTTTTGTTTTTAAAATATTACGGACCCACCAGGTTGCCATATCCAACCCCAATTCCGAATCCGTAAATGCCGGAATATAAACGGGGACCCCTTTCAAATAGGCATTTCTCAAGATACCGGGCTGGTCGGTAATCTCGGACAAATATTTTCCGAGCTCCCAGCAGAACCTTTCGGAGGAAAGAGGTTCCTTTTCCATATCCAAGCGGTCCAGAACTTGAGAAATTATCTCTTCTATATGATTTAAATTTTTTTCCATTTCCAGGGTATCATAGATCCGGTTATATCCTGAAGCATACAAATCCACATCGCTGTGGCTTGGTGAATGCTTGTAGTGGGTTAAGCCGACCGATTCAATTAATCCATGGGCCATTAGAGCGCCGGTGGAGATGATGATATCCACCCATCCCCAGTCGATCATATCACAGATCAAAAGCCCCATTTTGGCTACCGACATGGCCCCGGAAAAGGTCCCGACCTTAAGGCAATCCGAATCAGAAATCATATTATAAAAAACATCTTGGGCCTCACCCAGAGCCCTTCCCCCAAAAGCCGTTTGGGACATCGCCGTTAGGAGGGATGAAAAATTCTCCGTGTTTTTTATATCTAGGCTTTTGAGCGGGACCAGTCCGTCTTGTGTTCCGTCATGGAGATCGGTCCAGGACCGCCGTTTGAATTCAGACATGATGTCTTTCTTTCTTTGTATGATAGAATAGGTAAGATAAAATTTTAAATATACTTTTTGCCGCCACAAACTCCGAAAGACGCGATCCGGCCAGCGGCATTAATTCACAAACGTCAACCCCTCGGATCATTCCAAGATCTGTGATAATCCGTATCGTTTCCAGAAAATGATGCCATCCCAGTCCCCCGGGCTCCGGGGTCCCTGTTCCTGGTACCAGAGATGGGTCTAAGGCATCTATATCAAGACTGAAATAAATATTCCTATGGCCCAGGAGCCCCAGATCTTGACGGAAGCGGGCCAGACCGTTTCTCCAAAGGATCTCCTGACCGGGATAAGTGCGTATCTGAGTTTGTCCCTTTAAAAAGAGGTCTTCCTCTTTAGACAGGCTTCTCATGCCCAGGTGAAAAATAGGGCAATCCAATTCTGAAATTCGTTTCAACGTACAGGCATGGGAAAAAGGAGAGCCTTCCCAGGAATCCCTTAAATCCGCATGGGCGTCCATAACCACTACAACCAGGTCGGAAAAGATTGCTTTAGCCCCTCGAACCAAGGGAAAGGTGATCGTATGTTCCCCCCCCAAAGACAAGATCAGCTTCTTCAGTTCCCAATAGGGCCGCAGCGTTTCCTCGATATCGGCGATCATCCTCTCCGGACCATGATGATTTCTGGGAATATCCATCAGGGTCAGACAGGTATTTTCGGCCATAGGCTCCCAGCCTAATTCTTCGTCCCAAAGTTCGACTTGGCTACTGGCCTGGAGAATGGCTTCCGGTCCAAAACGTGTCCCCGGCTGAAAACTGGTAGTGGAATCGTAGGGGATGGGTTGAATGAGGGCATCCGCCGTTTCTGGGGAAAGGCCGGTTTCATCCAATCCCAGAAAATTAAGAGTTCGCAAAAGATCTTCCTATTAACTTATAATGAAAATCCTGATCCAGAATTTCCTCTAATGGTGTGGTACTCAGAGTAAGAATACGGCCGCTACGACAACCGTTGTCCAAATCCCGTCGCCTCTGGTCACGCAGGTCGTAGAGAAAGTATCGACGATTTTCCCGCTCATTCGATATATTTCCCTCCGTTCGTCATAGTCCTTTTGGGGATCGAAATCAATTCCCAGGGTCGTGGCCAACATGGTTGAAGCTAAATCTTCGGCAAAATCTCCCATGACCTTTTCATTCTCCCCGAAAGCCGAATGTTCGGACAAATAACCGTAATGATATTCATCGGCCGGAACGGCCAGACCGATGGAGGCCCCCATTAATCTTTCCGGTTCATTAGAACTTATTTTAGCTAGAACACAAAAGGTAATTTGGCCGGGCAGGAGTTCCTTTATCCCCTCCTCAAAGGGAATAATTTTACAGTTTGGGGGAAAAATGGAAGATACGTAAACCAGGTTGCATTTTTCGATCCCGGCATCCCGTAAGGCCAGCTCGAAAGACTGCAACTTAGCCTTATGCCTTCCTATTCCCTTGGTAAAAAAGACTTTTTTTGGAACCAGCCAGGTATTATCAAATTGGCTGTTCTCTTTCATTTTTTTTGCTTTAAAGGTTGTCAACGCCTTCGACCTCATAATAATAAAAGTTTGTCTCTATATTGATAACTTTGCAGATATTGTCAAGATTAAAATAGGATAGTCACGCAAAAAATCGCGGGAACCGCAATTTTCGATCCTGACCAGTTTTCCAGTCCTTCCCGCCCTTCCCAGAGAAAGAAAATACCTTAATCTTCAAAAGGTTAAGCCGGCAAATATCCCGCTAATAGCCTTTTCTTCATTTCTTTGACCCCAAGCTCCATTAAAGGCTTCAGCAGGATAATGTCCATAGTATTGTATAAGATAAGACGGTCCAACGCTGCTGAATCGCCCCATTGGTAGGCCCTCCATAGAAGAGCGGCGTCGAAGCCGGTCAGGCCTTCGACAGACGGGTCACGGGACAAGCCGACCTTTTTTTCAATAGCTTTTAACCCTCCTCCAAGGCCAAGTTTTTTCAAAAAAAATCGCAGATCAAGATGCGCCAAAGGCATCCGGAGATATTTGAAGGTTCGTCTGATATAAGGGAGATCAAAACATGATCCATTGAAGGTAATAAGAAACGAATCGGGTTCTATAGCCAGTTCAAAATCCTCCAGGTTTTGGCCCTGTATAAAAGTTTTAACCTCTCGTCCGTCATAAAGGCCGATAACCGTAATTTCATCTATCCCATTAATCCCACCACTGGTCTCGATATCCAGGAACACGGCCTTTTCCAGAAATGGCTCAGCCAGCCGCCAGTATTCAGCCTCAGGCAGACGATTTACGAAAAAATGGAGGTCTTTTTGATGAACCAGAGAGGCTTCCAGCTCCCGACAGATCTGCGAGTCCCGCTCCGGGGAGAAGACCGTCTTTCCAAGATATAAAAAGTCCTCCCAACTCAGGACCCCTCTTTTCCAAAGACCCTTTTCGGTCTTTACTCCGATTCCTTTTATATGAATAAAGGTATGTTTAAGCAATGGCTCTGTTTGTTCCTTTTTCCCCAAAGACCGGAATGATGGTAAAATGAGAGGTGCCCAAAATAAAATCCGGTCCTTTCTTTTTGGAAAAGACCGGATTAAGTCTAACAGGGGTTATATTATAGGGTTTTTAACTTTTTCTGAGCTAATTTAGCTTGACTTGTCTTTGGATAGTTTTTAACAATCTTTTCCAGGAGGAGTCGGGCGCTACCGTTATCTTTCAGATTTAAGAAAGCCAAGGCCTGCTTATAAAGGGCTTCCGGGACAAAGGGGCTCTTTGGGAAAGCCTTGATTAACTTCTGGTAAGCCAGAATGGCCTCTTCGTTATTTTTGGCCCCGAAGAGAGATTCCGCCACTCCGAACCGGGCCTCTTCACCATACTTCCCTTTGGGTTCAGCCTTTAAATATTCTTCATATTTATTCTGGGCCTCTTCGTAAGACTTTTTCTTTAGAAATTCTCCGGCGCTCTTTAACAGTTCCTCCCCTGTGGCCTTTGGTTTTTTCTTTTCCTTTACAGGCTCTTTCCCTTCTTCTTCCTCCTCTTTAAGTTCCCGGTTTTGATCTTTGCCTTTTTCCGTCTTAACTTCCGCGTCCTGTGGTGGCGGTTTGGGAACCGTAGGTTTGAGAGCTGCCGGAGGTTGCTCCAACCGTTGCACCCGGTTTTGCAATTCCTTTAAATCTCTAACCAAGGATTCATTCAAGCGATTCTGTTCTCTCTTCTGTCTATATTCATAAGATTCCAATCGCCCTTGTAAGGTCTGGATCTGGTTTTTCAGATCTTCTATTTGGGCCATGGTATTGGCTTGATTTTGCTGAACGGGCTGTAAGGAGGAATCCATCTTTTTCTCTGCCTGTCCGATGCGCTTGGTCAGGTCTGTTTTTAATCCTTCCATTTTATCTTTTAGATTCAAGACCTGTTGTTCCATGGAGGAAGCCTGTTTATCTAAAATGAGCACATCGTCCCGGGAGGCACATCCCCCTAATGCCAAAACCGGCAAAAGAAGGATACCCCAGATTATCCGTTTCACCTTTTCCCTCTCCTTTAGTAACCGTTACTTTAAAATTCTATCCCCCACCAAGGGTCCGGCAACAGCTATTTAATTACAAAATGGGCCCGCCGATTCTTCCTCCAGGCTGCTTCCGTATGTCCGGGGTCCAAAGGTTTTTCCTTCCCGTAACTGATCGTGGAAATTCGGCCGACCTCTATTCCCAAGGAAACCAGATATTGCATAGCCGCATCAGCCCTTTTCTGACCTAAGGCCAGGTTGTATTCGGCGCTGCCCCGTTCATCGCAGTGACCTTCGATTACGGCCTTTGCCGAAGGATAGGCTTTGAACCATTGGGCCTTTTGACTTAATAGCTCCTTAGCTTCTTTTGACAAGAGGTATTGATCATAATCAAAAAGTATGTCTTCCGATTCAATTTGTGCTTTTGCGGCCGCATCTTTTTGTCGCCGGGCCTCTTCTTCTCTTTTTCTGGCCTCTTCCTCTCTCAACCGCTGGGCTTCCTGTTCTTTTAAGGCCCTTTCTCTCATTTCTTTTTCGGCTAATTCCTGTTGTTCACGAAGACGAGCGCGTTGCTTGGCCTTTTCAGCTTCATCCTCCACAGGGGGGGGCTGCTTTACGGCAACCTCTTCACTTTTAATTTCTTTTTTCCCACAGGAAAAAAGGAAAAGACTGGAAAGGAATAACAATATAACCATTGTTCCCAAACCGGTTTGTTTTGTTTTCACAAGTCTTTCCTCCTTGATGATATGAATTAAGAATTATTGTAGCTCATTTTAGATCGGAATTATAGAATAATTTATTAAAAACATCATCCCGGTCCTAATCGCCATTTTTTCTGGGACCCCAAGCAGGACTGAATTGTTCGCCGGCTAAAAAGGTAATCCGCCGCTGATTGGCCCCATTGGCGTTCATGGCATAGATAGCCGATTTGCCCTGACGGTTGGAACTGAAAATGATCATTCGGCCGTCAGGAGAAAAATCCGGAGATTCGTTGTTCCCGGTCGTGGTTAAGCGCTGGGCGTCTCCGCCCCCAGGTGAAATGGTAAAGATATGGAACTGTCCGTCCGCCCGTCCAGCATAGGCGATAAGATTCCCTTTGGGAGACCAAACCGGACCGACATTATAATTTCCCTGATAGGTCAGCCGCCTTGTTTCCCCTGAAGCAATATTTAAAATGTAAATCTGTGGACTTCCGGAGCGATTGGAGACAAAGGCCAGATGCTTTCCATCGGGAGACCAACTAGGGGAGACGTCAATACCCCAGCTTTGGGTCAGTTTTCGGATCACAACCCCGCTCCGGTTCAATTGAAGAATTTCTGAAGACCCTTGATGGTTTATGGCGACGGCCAACGATTCCCCGTCGGGGAACCAGGCCGGTGTGATATTTACTCCTGGACGGCCGGAGATTTTATTCGCTTGCAGCCCTTGAACTTGAAGCAGATAGACGGAGGGAGCCCCGTCTTTATACGACGTAAAGGCTATCTCATTCCCCCGCGGAGACCATCGAGGCGTTAGGTTGATGGAGTTATGTTGGGTCAGGCGTTGAAAATTATTCCCGTCAAAATCCGAGGTATAGATTTCTTTTTTTCCTGTTCCGGTGGAAATAAAAGCGATTTTGGTATTAAAAAAACCGCGTTCTCCGGTCAACAGGAAAAGTATTTCTTCGGCGAAACGATGGATCGGTCTTTTATATTCCTTAGCGGCGACAATAAATTCTTTGCCCAATACTTGCCGGCCTAAAGGCAATTCAAACAGCCTTAACTGCAAACGCCATTGGCTCCCTTCGATTTGATAGGAACCTTTGACTAATAATTCCGCACCGGTCAGGGACCAGGCATTAAAATCAATTTTATCCGATTCCTCCGGGCGGCCCAAGAACCCCCTCGGATCGATTATCTTAAAATAGCCGGTAAAATCCAGGTCGTGCATCAGTAAGGCCGCGGCCTCAGTTCCCAGGGAATTGTCCGTACCGCCTTGATTCTTAAAATCCGGAATGACGATCGCGATTCTCTTGACCGAGGGGGAATCGATATCCAAATATACTTTGGCTTCCAACAGAAAGGGAAAGAGACAGGAAAAAAGTCCGGACAGGATCAAAAGGACTCCCACAACAAAAGGGCTTGCTAGTTTTTTAGTCATTTAATTTCCCGACAGGTCTTTAGCGTGAAAGGTTAAAACAACTTCGTAACTATTTTTAGGATATCCCCCGGGCAACGGGGGCAAGGGATCTGATTTTTTTAAGGTGCGGAGGACTTCTTGATCAAAGGCCTCCGATCCCGATTTCCGTTCAAAGCGGGAATCTTCTATCCGACCATTTCGAGAAATTCGGATCGTGACCTCGGCGGAAATATCATTTTTTTTCAACAGCCCTTCAGGCAGGACCCAATTTTTTTTTATAATGGTGCGTATGGAAGCATGATACAGTTGAAATTCCACGCCTAAACCCTCCCGACCTCCGGGTACGGAAGAGGCGATCGTTCCCGGCCCTGAACCCGATGTTTTGGCGGAGACTGGGGGTGCCGTATGTTTTCCTTCAATCCGCTTTAAAACCTTTTCCAAGGCTTGTTCTTCTTTGACCTTTTTGGCCAACTGCCCCAAGGTCTTTTCCAAGTTCTTTTTCTGGAGAACCTCTTTTCTTAAATGTTCAAGGGCCTGATCAATTTCTTTGGTATGGTCTGCACTCTTTTCAGGCACCTTTTTGGGAACCGGCTTCGGTAAAGGAATGGGCTCGGTTTCAATCCGGCCCGCCGGCGGAGAAGGACTAGATTCTTGAAGGGGCTTGGTCATCGGTCCTTCCCCGGGTGAAGAAACTAAATTAACGATATGGGCCGGTTCGAAACTTTTTTTTTCACTCCCCCGAGGGAAAATGTTTAAGAAGAAAGCGAGAATCAAGAGGTGAAGCCCCAAAGAAAAAAGGACCATATTCATCAGTCGCCCTTCCCTTGAGGGAGCTTTCCAAGAAGAGAGCATCGAGAAAGTCATTTTTGTTTTTCCTCTGATTCCGTGACCATTCCTAATTTTTCAACTCCGGCGTTCTTAATATCGCTCATAACCTTAACGACAAATCCATAGGGAAGACTGCGGTCGGCCCTTAAAAACACCTCTCCTTCCTTTTTGTTTTGATAAAGAACCTTTAATTTTTCTTGCAATTCTTCCCGACTGACCCGGTATTGATTGATAAACAATTCCTGATTTTTAGTGATCGAAATCACCAATCGTTCTTCTTGGGATTGAATGACCTTGGATTTTGTTTGAGGGAGCTGCACGTCTTGACCCTGCATCATCATCGGAGCGGCCACCATAAAAATTATCAGAAGGACCAGCATGACGTCCACAAAAGGGGTGACATTGATTTCGGACATTAATTTTCTATCGCCGCCGCTGAATTGCATGGATCAACTCCCTACACGTTAGACTAATATTTTCTGGATCCCGATTTCTTTAACAGATCCCGTTCGATAATGTTTAAAAAGTCCGAGGAAAAATTGTTCATCTCCGATTCCAGAACTCGGACCTGATTGGAAAAATAATTATAAGCGATCACCGAGGGGATAGCCGCCGCCAGCCCGGCGGCAGTGGCGATGAGGGCCTCGGAAATCCCTGGAGCAACCACGGCCAAACTGGCCCCTCCTCTTAGACCAATGCTGTGAAAGGAATCCATGATACCCCAAACCGTACCGAAGAGTCCGATAAACGGTGCGGTATTTCCAGTGGTGGCCAGAAAAGTCAGGGCATAGCCTAAGCGGGTGACCTGAGAATTCATAGCCGCCCTTAGGGCGCGGGGAATATTTTCAAAGTGAACCAAATTAGCAGAAGTCAAATCGGTTGTTTCTTTTCTTGCCCCCTCTTCCGCATCTTGGTGCATCTTGTATAAACGTCCTAATTCTTGATATCCCACTCGGAATACCTCGGCCACCGGACTATGCTGCAGCCGTTTGGATTCGTTGTAGGCCACAGCCAAACTCTTGCTCTGCCAGAAGATCTCCTGGAAAAGATTCGTCTCTTTACGTGCCCGATAGATAACCCTGAATTTCATGAAGATGATCGCCCAAGAAAAGACGGAAAAGGCCAGCAGAAAAAAGAGGACCACTTTGACCACTGCGCCGGCATTCCAGATCATGGAAAGAACTTCATTTTGGTTAATTAGAGAAAGCATGGGGTCACCAAATTTTTGAAAGGGCTGGCTCACTCTTCCGGAACCAGATTATGAAGAATTGGTATGTCCGCCTTATTATCGACAAGCAATTAGGCTTTCAGGCAGTCCAGAATGGTTGTTAAGGCTGTGCTGGCGGAAGCCTCCAGCACATAATCCGAAATGGTTTCCGATAGGTGGGTTCTTTCAAAATTAATTTCGATTATCATCGCCCCATTTTGTTTGGCTAATACGGGGAGATGGCTTGCCGGGGCGACTACAGCCGATGTCCCCACCACCAACATCATCTCGCATTCCCGACTCAGCTTAAAAGCCTTTTGGCTGGCTTCAAAGGGAATCGGTTCCCCAAAAAAAACGACCTCGGGTTTTAAGATCCCGCGGCAGGTACAGCGAGGGGGAAGATCCTCAATGACCACACGCTCTTTGGGGAAGGTCTTTCCGCAGGACAAACAAACTAAGCTTCGGGCGTTGCCATGAAACTCAATGACTTCCTTATTCCCGGCCGCTTGATGAAGGGAATCGATGTTTTGTGTGATGACGCCATTTAAGTGTCCCAGTTCCTCCAGCCGGGCCAAGGCGATATGAGCAGGATTAGGGCGGGCCTCCTCGACAATCCTATCCAGTTCGATCAGCATCCGCCAGACTTTTCCTGGATCGGCCCGGAAGGCTTCAATATGGGCAAATTCCATAGGATCATATCGTTCCCAAAGCCCCTGACTGCCCCTAAAGGCGGGAATGCCGCTCTCCACCGAGATCCCCGCTCCGGTTAAGGCCACCACTCTATGAGATTTTTTTATTTTTCCGGCTATTTCCTTGGAAACGGCTGAAAGGTTATCCCTTTTCATCTTGATCTGGCCGTGTGCCTTCTCCTCCCCGGTTCTTACCGAAGAAAAGACTGATCTGTTAAAAGAAAGGTTGAGCTAGAGTGTTCTCCTGCCCGGTTTAGAAAGACACTCGGAAGGCGATAATTATTCTTCTTCCGATTCTTTTTCTATTTGTTCTTCTCCAACGATTTCTTTTAGATATTCTTCATATTCTTCGGCTGTCAGCAATTCATAATATTCCGTTGTTGAAGGAATATCTACTCGGATTATCCAGCCGTCTTGGTAAGGGTCTTCGTTAATAATCTCCGGCGAATCCAAGAGCTCTTGATTTGTCTCTACTATTTCACCGCTTAAAGGAGAAAAGAGGTCGACCACTTCGTTGGCAGATTCCAGGGACCCGAAGGACTCATCCTTGACCACTTCATCTCCTTCTTCCGGAAGATCAATCCCCGTAATATCACCAAGCTCTTCCTGCCCGTAATCCGTAATCCCTATGGTAATGCGATTATCGTCATCCAATCGAGCCCAGACATGATCTTTACTGTATCTTAGTTCTTCTAAGATAACCAAAATATCCCCCTTTTCGAGCTGGTTCGTATTCGTTGGTGTGTGATTATTTTCCTGATTGAAGTCCGAAAACCATTTTATTCCTGGCTGCTCAAACCTGATCCCGTCTCAATAGGGTGTGCCCCACTTTCCATCCGGGGCTAGGAAATTCCGAGGGATGGAGGGTACACCTGAAATGGTCCTCTTCGCGAAACCGGCACAACCACCTCATTATGTTGAGGTCTAATATAACCAAAAAAAATTAGCAAGTATTTTTTTAGTTATTTATTAATAGTTTGCGGAAAAACTTCGTTTCTATGGGTTGCTCCAACCGGGTACCGTCCCACAGGGACGGGCGTAAGCCACGATAGTGAGCGAACAAAAAGGTTCAGATACAAGGCGCCCGAAATTTCGAGGAATGAGTCGTACATAGAAGTACGTCGCAATGACGAAAAATGAGGGCAACGCAGTAGATGAGCCTTTTTGAGCAACCTGTTGATACCGCCTTAGTCCTTTTTCATATAATAAGCGGCCAAAAAAAAGACACTGATCGTGATGGCCGAATCGGCGACATTAAAGGCCGGCCAATGATAATTCCCCCAGTAAATATCCAGAAAATCGATGACGGCGCGGTACCGAAACCTATCGATCAAATTCCCCAGCGCCCCGCCGAGAACCCCTCCCAGGGAAAAGAGCACTCCTCTTTTTTGTTGAGGATATCCAAAGGCAAAGAGGAGTATTCCGGACATAGCGGCAATGGGAAGTAAAAGCAATAAAAAATCCCTCCAATAGGGAGCGGCTCCTCCCAAGATGCCGAAGGCCACGCCTTTATTTTGAATATGAACCAGATTAAAAAAACCGGGAATAATTACCTGCGAGGAATATAAAGGGAAATGGGTCATAATAAAATTTTTGGTCACCACATCCCCTAAAAGAACCACAAAGAATGAAAGGGCCATGGGCCAGTATTTTTTCAATCTCATGATGATCTTTTACCTTCAGCGAATGGCTTCATGGCAACGGGAACAAATAGTCGGATAGTCCTTAAGCGTTCCCACCTCGGTACGAAAGTTCCAGCACCGTTCACATTTTTCTCCTAAGGCCTTTTCAATCCGGATGACTAATCCGGGAATTTCCGAACTATTAAAGCCTTCCTCTAGACTTTTTTCTTCAGAAACTTCCACCTGGGAAACAATAAAAAGGGTCGGCAGGAATTGTTCATACATCGGTATGGACGCCTTCAGGGAATCCGGCAAATGAAGGATTACCCGGGCATCCAACGGATGACCGATAAGCTGTGCCCGTCTGGCCTGTTCCAGAGCCTTCGTCACCTCGGCCCGCAGATCCAGCAGAACTTTCCAACGTTGCTCCAGTTCTTCATCTTTTAAAGGTGGTTCAAAAACCGGGAAAGCCGAGAGATGAACGCTTTCCGTCTCCTTGTCGGTTGCGGGCAAGCAGGACCAGACTTCCTCGGCCGTAAATGAAAGAATCGGGGCCATCAGACGAATCAATGATTTGAGGATAATTAAGAGGGCTGATTGAGCCGATCGCCTCTCCTGAGCCTTCGGGGCGGAGGTATACAAGCGGTCTTTCAAGATATCCAGGTAAAAGGCACTCAATTCATTGGTACAAAATTGGTAGAGGGTGTGATAAACCACATGAAAATCATACCCTTCATAAGCTCGCTGGACTCGGTTGATTACCTTCTGTAATTGCAGTAAGGCCCATCGATCCAGTTCCTCCATCTCGGGAATCGGCACTTGATCAAGGGCGGAATCGAAATCGGAAATATTTCCCAAAAGGAAACGACAGGTGTTGCGAATGCGGCGGTAGGCCTCGGTTAACTGCTGCAGGATATTTTGGGAGATCCGGATGTCATCCCGATAATCTTCGGCTGAAACCCAGAGACGCAGGATCTCCGCCCCGTATTTTTTTATTACCTCTTCCGGATAAATAACATTTCCTAAAGATTTGGACATCTTTTTGCCTTGGCCGTCCACCACGAAACCGTGGGTCAGAACCCCCTCATAAGGGGCTTTCCCCCGGGTCCCCACGGCCGCCAGTAAAGAGCTGTGAAACCAGCCTCGATGCTGATCACTTCCCTCCAGATAAAGATCGGCCGGGGCGCCTAAATAAGGGCGGGCCTCTAATACCCCGGCATAGCTGACCCCCGAATCGAACCAGACATCCAGGATATCGGTTTCTTTTTTAAACCGGGCCCCCTGACAATGGGGGCAGACCGTTCCCGGAGGCAAGAGCTGCTCTTCGGAAGAGGAAAACCAGACATCCGTCCCCTCTTTTAAAATCAAGGTTTCCAGGTGATTGAGGATTTCTTCAGTAATAATCCATTTATGACAATCGAGACAATAAAAGGCCGGGATCGGGACCCCCCAAGTCCGCTGCCGGGAAAGGCACCAATCCGGACGGGCCTCCATCATGCCCCGGATCCGATCCCGCCCCCAGGCCGGCATCCAGGTCACCCGGTCGATTTCCGCCAAGGCCTTTTTTCTAAGATCATTGGTTTCCATGGAAATAAACCATTGTTCCGTAGCCCTGAAGATTACCGGTTTCTTACATCGCCAACAATGAGGATAGCTGTGGTCAATCGATTCGGTCCCTTTCAAGGCCTGGAATTCATCCAACCGTTTTTTCACCGCATCATTGGCCTCAAAGACGAACTGACCGGCAAAAAAGCCGACCTCAGGCGTAAAAATCCCGGCATCATCCACTGGAGAATAAATATCCAGATGATAGCGCAATCCGCTTTCATAATCTTCCTGGCCGTGTCCCGGAGCCGTATGGACAACACCCGTGCCGTCTTCCAAGGTAACGTAAGGAGCCAGAATTAACACCGATTCTCTATCATAGAGCGGGTGTCGGCATTTTTTTCCCTCCAGGAGCTTTGGGTCCAAAGTGGCTATAATCTGTGGCTGTTGCCAGGAAAGGCGCTGGCTGACCTTTTCCAACAGTCCCTTAGCCAGGATAAAGACTTCCCCTTTTTCCAAAACAGCCACATACTCATAATCCGGATGAAATGCCAGGCCTAGGTTGGCCGGAATAGTCCAGGGTGTGGTAGTCCAGATCAGGACAGAGACCTTCTTCCCTTGTAAGTCGGGATAGGCTGCGCCCAAATCGGAGAGAACCGGGAAAGAGACAAAAATGGAGGGAGAGGTATGGGGCTCATATTCCACTTCCGCTTCAGCCAGGGCTGTTTTGCAAGAGGTACACCAATAAATCGGCTTTTTACTTTTATAAATGCTGCCCAGGAGGGCAAAGCGTCCGAACTCTCGGACGATGATCGCCTCATAAGGGAAATTCATCGTCAGATACGGATCATCCCACTCCCCTAAGACTCCTAAGCGTTTAAATTGCTCTCGTTGAATGTTAATATACTTCTCGGCATAGGCCCGGCATCGCCCTCTGATTTCGGTCTGGGTCAGGGCTTTTCTTTTCGGCCCCAATTCTTTATCAACCTGATGTTCGATGGGCAGACCGTGGCAATCCCAGCCCGGCACATAAGGGGCATCATATCCGGCCATCTGTCTGGACTTAATGATGATATCTTTTAAGATCTTATTGAAGGCCGTTCCTAAATGAATATCCCCGTTGGCATAAGGGGGACCGTCATGAAGAATAAATTTTTTCCGTCCCTTCGATGCGCTTCGTATCGTCTGATATAACTGTATGGTCTCCCAATGTTTCAACCACTCCGGCTCTTTTTGGACTAGATTGGCCTTCATGGGAAAATCGGTCTTAGGCAAATTCAAGGTTTTTTTATAATCCATACCGCCTCCAAAAATTATGTCTACGTTTCCCTTATCATAATAGAGAGCGTTGTCAAGAATGAAAAATTTTTTTATTCCGGGTATTAGAGGTAATCAACTTCATCGTTCTTTTCTCATTATTCTCCCGCCACATGCCTCACGCCTCTAACCTGGTTAAGGCTGAAGCCAGTATTTCCCGAGATACTCCAGGCTCTGCCGAACCCAGTCTTCCTGGTGGGGCTCAAGGGTTATATATGGATCCAGTCCCTTTTCTTTCAATAGTCTGAATAAACCTGGAAAATCAATGGAGCCCTGCCCCAGGGCTAAATGGTCATCTGCCCGGCCGTGATTATCGTGGAGATGGAGCATCCCTAAAAACGGCCCGAGAAGGGCGACCCACTCGGTTAAGGATGTCCGGCTATAGAGACGATGATGTCCCACATCCAGACAGAAACGGAGCAGAGGGGACGGGAGGGCCTGAAACAAGGAGGATAAATGACGGGTATCCTTTTCAAAAACATTCTCAATCATCAGCGGGGTCTTGGTCTTTTCAACCTGAGTGAGCAAATGGGCCAGAGAGCCGGTAATATTGGTCAACCACCTCTCTTGATTATCCCCGTAATGCCGTTCTTCGTAAGCCCCATGACAGACGATCCACCGGGGCCGGAAGAGGTCAATCAATTCAAAGACCTGATCATACCTTTCCAAAGAGACCTTACGGATACGGGAATCGATCGCCCCCAGGGAAAGATCTAGAAACGGGCCGTGAAATGAACACCTCAAACCGGCCTGACCTAACTCTTTGGCCACCCGTTTAAAGTCCTCCAGAGGAAAGGCATCCAGGACTAAAGAATCAAGGCCGATCTCAGGCTGGATATGATTGGAAAGGATTAAAGAAAGGTATTGATCCCTGAGCATAAAAAATGGGACGCTGACATGGACATTGGCAAAGGGGGTAGTATTCATCATTTCTCCGTTTCTTTGGACTTTGACAGATTTGTATCAAATCTCCCTTAAGACGACTTTGTAAAAAGTTCGCAGGCAAGGCGCGCCAGTCCAGAGGAATGAGCGTACATGGTAGTACGCCGCAATGACGAAGGATGAAGTGCAACGCAGCATCCGGACTTTTTACAAAGTCGTCCAAGAAATAAAAAAGGCAAGCCGAATCAGCTTGCCTTTTATTCGTTTCGTTTCGAAAAATAATTAGCGGTTTTTTTCGGATACCCGCAGGCGCAGCAAGGCCCTCTTCAAAGCCATTTCGGCCCGAGTGAAATCAATATCCTCGGTTCTGGCTTGGGCAAGGCGTTTTTCGGCCCTTTCCTTAGCCCTTCTGGCTCGGTCAATATCAATCTCCCGTGCTTTTTCAGCTGCTTCGGCCAAAATAGTCACTTTATTATTGGAGACCTCGGCAAACCCACCGGTCACGGAAAGGTATTCCAACTGGCCGCCCTTTCGATAGCGTAATTCACCGGGCTGAAGGGGAGACAAGAACGGAATGTGACTGGGCAGGATGCCGAATTCTCCCAGAGCACCCATAGCCATGACGATGTCCACGGTTTCACTAGCCACCAAACGATCCGGCGTAACGACTTCTAATTCGAGTTTATCAGCCATAATCCTTTTTCGCCTCTTGCTGAATAATTATGCTGCAGCCAATCTCTTGGCATTTTCCACGGCTTCCTCAATCCCGCCGACCATATAGAAGGCCTGTTCCGGAAGATCGTCGTGCTTGCCTTCGATGATCTCTTTAAATCCGCGAATCGTCTCTTCAACCTTAACGAACTTCCCTTCCTTACCGGTAAATTCGGCAGCTACAAAGAAGGGCTGGGAGAGGAAGCGCTGAATCCGGCGGGCCCGACCGACGACCAGTTTATCTTCATCGGAAAGTTCGTCCATCCCCAGGATGGCGATGATGTCTTGCAGGTCTTTATATTTCTGCAGAATCTGCTGAACATTTCGGGCGACATAATAATGTTCCTGACCGACGACATTGGGATCCAGGATCCGGGAGGTGGAATCCAAGGGATCCACTGCCGGGTAGATACCTAGCTCGGCGATTTGCCGGGAAAGAACGACGGTTCCATCCAGGTGGGCAAAGGTCGTGGCCGGAGCCGGGTCGGTCAAGTCGTCAGCCGGCACGTACACACACTGGACCGAAGTAATCGAACCTTTGGTTGTGGAGGTAATCCGTTCTTGGAGTTCCCCTAAGTCCGTACCCAGAGTCGGCTGATAACCCACGGCCGAAGGGATACGACCCAAAAGGGCGGAAACCTCGGAACCGGCCTGGGTGAACCGGAAGATATTATCGACAAAGAGGAGCACGTCCTGACCTTCTTCATCCCGATAATACTCGGCTGCCGAAAGGGCGGTCAAAGCGATCCGGGCTCGGGCCCCGGGAGGCTCTGTCATCTGTCCGTAAATCAAGGCGGCTTTGGGCAAAACACCGGAGTTTTTCATTTCCAGGTAAAGGTCGTTTCCTTCCCGGGTCCGCTCCCCCACACCGGCAAAAACCGAAATCCCACCGTGATGCATGGCGATATTATGGACCATCTCCATCATGACCACGGTCTTACCCACACCGGCACCACCGAACATCCCCATCTTTCCACCGCGGGGAAAGGGGACGAGCAGATCGATAACTTTCAGTCCGGTCTCTAAAACCTTGACCGAGGTATCCTGCTGGGTGAAAGTGGGGGCTGGCCGGTGAATGGGATAATATTTGTCAGCCTTGATCGGACCTAAGCCGTCCACGGGCTCGCCAATGACATTCAACACCCGACCCAAGCCGGGGGCGCCAACGGGCACTAAAATCGCTTGCCCCGTATCTCTTCCGTCCATCCCGCGAACCAGACCGTCGGTGGTATCCATAGCAATACACCGCACCACGTTATTCCCCAAATGTTGAGCCACCTCTACCACTAAATTCTCTGGACGATCATCAATGGCCGGATTGGTAATCCGGATGGCATTGAGGATATTGGGCAGCTTCCCTTCCGGGAATTCCAAGTCCACCACCGGTCCGATTACCTGTACTAT
>Ga0233425_10002942_pt1 | contig 32180 bp, 40 predicted proteins | sample Watercolumn_Towu_2_FD_181712 | JGI IMG/M metagenome (GOLD analysis project Ga0233425, IMG submission 181712) | Freshwater microbial communities from Lake Towuti, South Sulawesi, Indonesia - Watercolumn_Towuti2014_140_MG | ecosystem: Environmental > Aquatic > Freshwater > Lake | place... | reverse complement strand
CGCCTTCTCGCAGGCGTATCTCAATCAAATCGCTCAACGCCTCAATGAGCGGCCGAGGAAGACCTTGGGATTTAAATGCCCTGCGGATAAACTACGCGCAGTGTTGCAATGACCGGTTGAACTCACCGCCGAAAGCGGACATTCCAAGTCGGATGCCTTAACCGCTCCCTAGCAGTGGCAGCGCGCTGAACACGCCAGGTTCCGAGACCGGTGTCGCGGCCGTGACGTAGTTCGGACCCAGCTCCGCGAACGAGGTGACGCCGAGCAGGCCGAAGCAGGTGCGCACCTCGTCCTCCAGCAGCTCGAGCGCGCGCACAAGGCCCTCGGTGCCCGCCGCGGCAAGGCCGAGACCGCAGAGTCGGCCGAGTCCCACGGTCTTCGCGCCGAGCGCAATCGCCTTGACGATGTCGGTCCCGCGCATGAAACCGCCATCCACCCAGACTTCAGCGCGCGTGCCGACCGCCGACACCACCTCGGGCAGCACGGCCGCGCTGCCCAGGCCGTGATCGAGCTGGCGCCCGCCGTGGTTCGACACATACACGACCTCGACGCCGTGCTGCACGGCGGCCTCGGCGTCCTCGCGGGTCGCGATGCCCTTGATGATGAGCGGCAGCTTCGGAAACTTCTTCTTGAATCGCGCCACGTCCTTCCAGGAAAGCGCCGACTGGAACTTGCGCCCGGCGTCGGTCGCGCTCGCGCGCCAGGGCTTGACGAAGCGGCCGGCGAGATCGCGCTCGCGGCGGCTATACATCGCCACGTCCACGGTCAGGCAGAAGGCGACGTAGCCGCTGTCGATCGCGCGCTTCACGTGATCGTCCACCCAGGCGTCATCGCCGCGCACGTAGAGCTGGAAGACCTGGAGCGCCCTGGCTGCGGCCGCGGTCGACTCGAGCCCGGGCTGGCAGACCGAAGAGAGCATCTGCGGCACGCCGAACTGCGCAGCCGCGCGTGCTGCCGCCGCAGCGCCGTCCGCGACGATGGATTCGAGGCCCCCGATGGGCGCCAGCATCACCGGAATCCTTGTCCGCCTGCCGAAGAATGCGGACGAGGCGTCGATCGTGCTCACGTCATTCAGCACCCGCGGCCTGAACGCGATCGAGTCCAGCGCCTGGCGGTTGCGGCGCACCGTGGTCTCGGTCTCGGCGCCGCCGACGAGGTAGTTCCAGGGTCCCGGCGCGAGGTTGCGCCGCGCCGCCGCCACGATCTCGTGCAGGGTGAGAAACTCTTCCGTGTGTGGCGCGTTCACGGGGCTAAGGCTAGCATGGAGGGACGGAAGGATTTAGGAGAAGCGCAATGCGATTGTTGACTTTTCGGGCGAAACGCGGCGCCGTGCCGCGCGTGGGCGTGGTGGTGGATGGCTCGAATGTTCTACCCCTGCCTTTTGCGGGAATGATCGAATTGATTGAAGCAGGAAGAAAGGCGATCAGGATTCCGAAGAAGGGCAAGCCGCTCAAGCTATCGTCCCTTCAGGTGCTCGCTCCGATCCCTCGCCCGCGCAAGAACGTCTTCTGCGTGGGCTGGAACTACGTGGAGCATTTCGAGGAGGGCGCGAAAATGCGCGTCGGGCCGGTACAGGAGCTGCCCGCGCACCCGACCTTCTTCACGAAGGCGGTCACCGCGGTGAACGGACCGTACGACCGCATCCCGCTGCATCCGGGCGTCACCGAGAAGGTCGACTGGGAGGTCGAGCTCGGGGTGATCATCGGCAAGGGCGGCACCAACATCAAGGAAGCCGACGCGCTGAAGCACATCTTCGGCTACACCGTGATCAACGATGTCTCGGCGCGCGAGGTGCAGCGCAAGCACGGCCAGCAGTGGATGAAGGGCAAAAGCCTCGATGGCCACTGTCCGATGGGGCCGTGGATCGTCACCGCCGACGAGGTGAAGGACTGGGGAAGCCTCGACGTCACCACGCGGGTCAACGGCGTGGTCAAGCAGAACTCGAACACGCGCTACATGCACTTCAAGGTGCCGCGCATCATCGCCGAGCTCTCGGCCGGGCTGACGCTGGAGCCCGGTGACATCATCTCGACCGGCACGCCCGCCGGCGTCGGCCACGCGCGCACGCCGCCGGAGTTCCTCAAGGCGGGCGACGTGCTCGAGACCGAGGTCGGCGGCATCGGCCTGCTGCGCAACCGGATTGGCTGAAGACCCGGTTCGCAAGGTCGTCGAGGCGCCGCCCTGGGCGGCAAGGCTCCTGACGCCGGTGATGGCGCGGCACATCGCGCAGGAGCTGGCGAGGAAACACCCCGGCCTTGGGGCCGACGAGATCGCCGCGAAGATGCGGGCCGACCTCGGCCCCAACCCGGAACCCGCGGCGCTGAGGATGGTCGAAGCGGTGCTTGCGCGGCTGCCAACCGGGCCGGGCCAGGTTCCGGCCCCGAAGGACAAGGTCACGTGGCGTTCGCCTTAGTCGCTCGTCCTCATCGCCGCGAACCTGCTCGCGCTCTGGGGCGTGCTGGCTTGGGACTGGCCGGTCTTTCCGATCCTGCTGCTCTTCTGGATGGAAAACGTGGTCGTCGGCGTGCTGAATGTGGCGCGCATGCTGCTGCTCGACCCGGGCGACCTGGGGACCTGGGCGGGCAAGCTCTTCTTCGTGCCGTTCTTCTGCGTTCACTACGGCATGTTCACGCTGGTCCACGGCGTGTTCGTCATGGCGCTCTTCGGCGGTCCGGGCTACGAGCGTGCCGGCGACAGCCTGTTCTCGGCCGATCCGGTGTTTCGCGCGATCCGTGAGTACAACCTCTGGCTGCCCGTCGCCGCGATCGCCGGCAGCCACCTGTTCTCGTTCTGCTGGAACTACTGCCTGCGCGGGGAGTACCTGCGCGCCTTGCTGCAGGACCTGATGACGCGACCCTACGCCCGCGTCGTCGTCCTGCACCTCACGATCATCTTCGGCGGCTTCGGCGCCATGGCGCTCGGCTCGCCGCTCTGGGCGCTGGTCCTGCTTGTGGTCCTGAAGATCGGCATCGACCTCGCCGCGCACATCAGGGAGCGCAACAAGATGGCCGGGGCGGAAGGCTAGAGCGAGGCGCCGGGCTTGCCGAGCGCGTGCTCGGTCAGCTGCCCGACGACCCATGCGTAGGCGGCGTCGACCGAATCGGTGCGATAGAAGAGATCCACGTCCCGGGCGTCGATGGTGCCGTGGCGCACCAGCGCCTTGAAGTCGATCACCTCGTCCCAGTAGCGGTTGCCGAAGAGCACGATCGGCATGCGTTTTTTCATCTTCCCGGTCTGCACCAGCGTCGCGACCTCCATCAGCTCGTCCAGCGTGCCGAAGCCGCCCGGAAAGACGATCACCGCCTTGGCGAGGTAGGCGAACCAGAACTTGCGCATGAAGAAGTAGTGGAAATGGAAGCCGAGCTTGCGCGTCAGCCAAGGGTTGTCGTGCTGCTCGTGCGGCAGCGAGACGCCGAGGCCGACGTTGAGGCCCTTTGCCTCCGAGGCGCCGCGGCTCGCCGCCTCCATGATGCCGGGCCCGCCGCCGCTGCACACCACGAAGCGCCGCTCGGTCGTCGGCAGGGCCTTCGACCACTCGGTGAGGCGGAACGCGAGCTTGCGTGCGGCCTCGTACCAGCGGTTGCCGGCCTTGAAGCGCGCCGAGCCGAAGAACACGATCGTGTCCTCGATGCCGTGCTCCGCGAACCGGCTCTTCGGCTCGAGGTACTCGGCGAGGATGCGCAGCGCGCGCGCGTTCCGGCTGCTCAGGAACTCCCGGTTGTCGTAGGCCTTGACCTTCCTAGCCACGACCCGCTTTCAACGCGGGCTTCATCCGCGTCCTTCAAACGGCATCTTGGTCGCCTTGATCGTGAGGAAGAGGACGTTCGTCTCGATCGGGAAGTTCGCCATGTGCAGCACCGCCTCGCCGACGTGGCTGACGTCCATGAGCGGCTCGACCTTGATCGAGCCGTCGGCCTGGGGCACGCCCTTCGCCATGCGCTCGGCCATCTCGGTGCGCGCGTTGCCGATGTCGATCTGCCCGACCGCGATGTCGTATTTGCGGCCGTCGAGCGCGCCGGTCCTGGTCAGGCCCGAGACGCCGTGCTTGGTCGCGGTGTAGGCCACCGAGCCGGGGCGCGGCGCGTGCGCCGAGATCGAGCCGTTGTTGATGATGCGGCCGCCGCGCGGGTTCTGGTCCTTCATGGCGCGGAAGGCTTCCTGCATGCACAGGAACATGCCGGTGAGGTTGATGTCGACCACGTACTGCCACTTCTCCAGCGTCAGCTCCTCGAACGAGACGCCGGGCGCGTTGACGCCGGCGTTGTTGAAGAGCACATCCAGCCGCCCCCATTTCTGCTTCACCGACGCGAAGAGCGCCTTCACCGAATCCTGCCTGGCGACGTCAGTCGGCACGCACAGGGCGCGATCGCCGGCGCCGGATTCCTGCGCGGTCTTTTCGAGCACGTCCTTGCGCCGACCGGCGAGGGCGACCTTGTAGCCGCCCTTCAGGAGCGCGAGCGCAGCGGCTTTTCCTACGCCGCTGCCCGCGCCGGTGACGATTGCGATCCGATCCATGTACGCCCTCCCGCCGAAAAAGAGGGCGTAGGGTAACTCAGCGCCGCGCGGGAAACACCAGCGCGCGGTTCCACGCCGGCTGGTACGGCTGCGACTCGGTCCCGGGGCAGGCCGGCGGGCAGGGGTCGATGCCGACCGCGCCGAGCGCGGGCTGGCCGAAGCCTTCGCGCGCGCGCCATCCCGGGTACTTGAAAATGATGTTGTTCAGGAACCCGCCCGGATCGAAGCTCACCGGCTTGTCGGGGTGCTTCGCATTCCATTCCTCGGTCAGGCTGCGGCTGGTGCGGTACCAGGGCACGTGGTTCGACCAGTAATGCAGCGTCGCCGAGCGCCGGCCCATGTCCTTCACCTTCGGCCACATCTCGTCGGCGTACCGGATGTTGAACGCCGGATCGAGGGCCCATTTCGAGTGCCCGACGATGTCGCCGAAGATGAAAAGCCGCCCGTCGACGATCTCCCACTCGGTGGGATCCGACCCGAGCTTGATGCCGAAGGGGCTGCCGTTCGAGCAGAAGCCGCCGTACTGCGGCTCGTACTTCGCAGGGTTGGCCTCGAAGAGCCGGCGGTGCTGGTCGCTCGCGAAGTAGTAGGTCCGGTCCGGCAGCGTCACCTTGTGCTTCGGGTCGCCGCGCACTGCCTTGCCCATCGTGAAGTAGGCGACCGGGTCATGCCCGAGCAGCATCAGCTCTTCGCCCGCGGGCGTCGTGATGGTGGCGTAGCGCGTACCGCCGCAGCCGGCGAGAACGCCGGCGGCCGCGAGCGCGAGGGCAAGCCGGATCACTATCTCCCCACGAACTTCGGTGTGCGCTTTTCCATGAACGCCTTGCGGCCTTCCTTGTGGTCCTCGCTCGCGAAGCAGGCTTCGACCATTTTAACGGCCTTGGCGAGATCACGGTCGGCGGGGTCCTTGAGCGCCTGCTGTGCGGCGAACTTGGCCGCGGCGACCGTGAGCGGCGCGTTCTCGACGATCAGGCCGCAGATCTCCGCGGTCGCCTTCGCCAGGTCCGCGACCAGCACGACCTTGCTCACGAACCCCATGCGCAGCGCCTCCCTGGCGTCGAACTTCTTCGCCGTGAAGAAGATCTCCATGGTGTTGGCGGCGCCGAGCACGTTGATGAAGCGGCGCACGCCCGCCGGGCTGTAGCCGAGGCCGAGGCGCGCCGCCGGCATGCGGAACACCGCGTCCTCGGCGCAGATGCGCAGGTCGCACGCCGCCGCGAAGCCGAGGCCGCCGCCGATGCAGATGCCGCGGATGCTGGCGAGCACCGGCTTGGTCGCCTTCATCGGCGCCTGGTAGGCCTGCTCGACCGCCTTGTTGTATTCGAACTGCGCTTCCACGGTGCCGCGCAGCTTCTCGAACTGCGAGATGTCGGCGCCCGAGATGAACGCCTTGTCGCCGTCGCCCTTGCAGACGATGAGGCGCACGTCCGGATCGGCGTCGAGCTCCGCGAAGGTCTTCGGCACCGCATGCCACATGTCGTAGGTCATCGCGTTCATGCGCGGCAGGTTGGAGAAAACGACGGTCGCGACGCCGCCTTCGATTGAAGTCTTGAGTTCAGCCATGGTTTTGCCTAAATGATCTTTTCTTTCCGAAAGGCTTCGATTTCACTGCCGGAAAAACCCATTTCCTGCAAAACCTCGTCGCTATGTTCTCCACGCCCGGGGGAAGCGGTGACGAGCTTCGCCGGCGTGCGCGAGAGCCTGACCGGCTGGCTGATGAGGCGCAGCTTCCGGCCAAGCGCCTTGCTCTGCACCTCGGCCGCGATCTGCATGTGCTTCACCTGCGGATCCGCGAACACCTCGTCCATGCGGTAGATCGGCCCGGTGGGCACGCCCGCCTTGTTGAGGATCTCGACCCAGTCGGCGCTCGACTTCGTCCTGAAGCCCTTCGCCAGCTCCGCGTTCAGCGACTTGCGGTTCCGCGCGCGCGCCTCGGCGGTCTTGTAGTCCGGATGCTCGAACATGTCCGGCCGCCCGACTGCATCGCAGACGATCTTCCACATCTTGGTGCCGCTGGCGGCGACGTTGATGTGGCCGTCAGCCGTCGCGTAGGCAGAGGTCGGCATGCTGGTCGGATGGTCGTTGCCCACCTGGCCGGGTATTTCGCCGGACATCGTGTAGCGCGCGGCCTGGAAGTCGAGCAGCTGGATTGCCGCCTGCAGCAGGGTCGACTGCACCCACTGTCCCTCGCCCGAGGACTCGCGCTCGATGAGCGCGATCAGGATGCCGATCGAGGCGAGCAGCCCGCCGCCGACGTCGGCGACGGCGCAGCCCACGCGCATCGGGCCGTCGCCCGGCTTGCCGGTCACCGACATGATTCCCGACAGGCCCTGCGCGATCTGGTCGAAGCCCGGCCGCGCGCGGTAGGGCCCGTCCTGGCCGAAGCCCGAGATGCTCGCGAGGATGATCCGCTTGTTCACCTTCTTCAGCGACTCGTAGTCGATGCCGAGGCGGTGCTTGACGTCGGGCCGGTAGTTCTCGACCACGACATCCGCGGTTTTCACCAGCCGCATGAAGATGTCCTTGCCCTTCGGCGATTTCAGGTCGAGCGTGATCGAGCGCTTGTTGCGGTGCAGGTTCTGGAAGTCTGCGTTGTCGCGCGCGCCGCCGATATCCTCGACCACGGTGTTCTCGATCTTGATGACGTCGGCGCCGAAATCGGCGAGCTGGCGCACGCAGGTCGGGCCCGCGCGCACGCGCGTGAGGTCCAGCACGCGCAGCTTCGAAAGCGCCGGGGAAGCAGTGATTTTGGGCATGGGCGCTATTGTAGGATGCAGGAATGAAGTCTTGGTGGGTCGTCAGCGGAACCGGAAGCGAAACTGCGGGCACCACGCTTGAGCTTCGCGATGTCGCCGAGCCCAGGCCGAAGGCGGGCGAGGTGCTCGTGCGAGTGCGTGCCGCGGGCCTCAACCGCGGCGAGTTCATCGGCGGCTACGGCCTTGCCTCGGCCGCGGCCAAACCCGCCGGCATCGAATGCGCGGGCGAGGTGGCGGCGGTGGGCGAGGGCGTGAAGGGGTTGGAGGCCGGCGCGCGCGTGATGGGCCGCTCCTCGGGCGCCTTCTCCGAGCTCGCGCTGATGCGTGCAAGCGACGCGATCCCGGTTCCCGGGCGGCTTTCCTGGGAGGAGGCCGCCGGCAGCACGATCGCCTATCTCACCGCCTACGACATGCTCTGGCCGGGCGGCGAGCTGAAGGCGGGCGAATGGCTGCTCGTCACTGGCGTCTCGGCGGGCGTAGGGGTGGCCTCGATGCAGCTCGGCAAGCTGGTCGGCGCGAAGGTGGCGGGCACTTCGGGTTCCGCGGAAAAGCTTTCGAGGTTGCAGGCCTTGGGACTCGATCTCCCCCTCCAGCATCGAAACGGGGGATTTGCAGAAAAAATTCTCAAAGAAACTGCAGGCAAGGGCGTGGATCTGGTGGTCAACAACGTCGGCGGCACGGTGTTCGCCGAGTGCATCTCGGTGCTCGGCTACAAAGGCAGGCTCGCGACCGTTGGCTACGTTGACGGCGTCGTGAGCGCGCAGCTCGATATCGGTGCGCTGCATGCGAGGCGCCTCAAGGTGTTCGGCGTCTCGAACAAGATGCGCAGCGGCGCCGAGATCGGCGAGAGCGTGCGCGGCTACGTGCGCGACGTGCTGCCCGCGATCTCCAGCGGCATCGTCAAGCCGGTGATCGACAGGGTATTCCCGCTCGCCGAGCTGCCCGCGGCCAAGGCGCACATGGAAGCCGCCGGGCACCTCGGCAAGATCATCTTGAAGACGAGTTAGTTGCGGCGCGCAACCGCTCCCGCACCATCGCGATGTAACTCTTGAGCGCGTAGAGCTCGTCGTGGTAGGCGAGCGGCACCGCGATGCTACCGGCCTTGGCTTCGAGCTTGTCCATGCGCTCGAGCAGCTCCGGCAAGTCCTTCTTCGCCAGCAGGTCGTGCTCGATCTGGCGCAGGTCTCGGTACCAGCGGAAGATGCGCGAGCGGATGCGGAAGGTGTAGAGCGGGGGCAGCACGCGCGCCAGCGGGATCAGCACCGCGATGATCGAGATCAGCGCCACCCACATGCGGTCGATCAGGTTGGCCAGCCAGAACGGCATGTAGCGCTGCAGCATCGGCGGGCCGGTGCGGTAGAAGCGCTCCGCGTCTCGCGCGAGCGGGAACTCGGTGTTCTGCGGCGTCGGGAAGCGCCCGGAAGGGGCGATCCAGCCGCCCTTGCCGTGGATGCGGCCGGCGGCCTGCAGGAAGAGCTGCAGCAGCGCCGGGTGGGTATCCTCGCGCGCGACCAGCGAGCAAGTCGCCGCCACCATGGCAATGTCGCGCGGCGGCACGTTGCGCGAGAGATCGACCACGCCGCGCGCGAGCGTCACCTGGCTCAGGTACGAGTAGCGGCGCGCGTAGGCCTCGGCCTGCGCGAACTCGTAGAGGCGTATTCCGGGCGTCTGCAGCAGCATCTGCACCAGCAGCGACTCCGGCGCCGAGACCATCGCCACTGCGTCGAGCTGGCCTTCGAACAGCGCCTGCACCGCGGGCGCGAGGTCGAGGTTGCTGCGCACGATGTCGTCGCGCTCGAGGAGGTTCGCCCTCAGCAGGCGGTTTACCATCCCGGGGATGCCGCTGCCGCGCGGGCCGACGTTCACGTGCAGGCCGCGGAAGTCGGCGATCTCGGCGAGCACGCCGTCCTTGCTCTTCTTCGCCGCGGCGGCGCGGTAGAAGATCCACACCGGCTCGTAGAACATGCTGCCGAGCGAAACGAGCGGCACCGCGCTCGCTTCCTTGGCTTCCTGCTCGGGCGTGCGCGGCGTCTCGCTTGCGCCGCCCTGCACGAAAGCGATGTCGACATTCTCCTTGTCGTCGCGCAGCAGGCGCAGGTTCTCGAGCGAGCAGTTGGTGGAGCGCAGGATCACCTCGATGCCGTGGCGCTTGAGCTCCTCCTGGTAGCGCTTGCCGAAATTGGCATAGGCACCCTGCTCGGAGCCGGTGGCGAGCACCACGCGCTTCGGGGGCGTCGGCTTGAGCAGAAAGTAGGCGCCGGCGAGCAGGACGAGCGCAAGCAGGACAAACGGCCCCGCGGTCGCCGCCAGCTCGCGCGCCGAGATGAGCGTGTCGCGGATAGTGCGCGCCATGGCCGCACTATACCCTCGGCGCGCGGCTAGAATGCCGTGCCGTGGGCTTGCCGATCCCCGAGCACGAAATCGAGATCACCGCCGTGCGCTCCGCGGGCGCGGGCGGGCAGAACGTCAACAAGGTCTCGAGCGCGATCCACCTGCGCTTCGACATCGCCGCCTCGTCCTTGCCGGAGGCCGTGAAGCAGCGATTGCTCGCGCAGAAGGACCAGCGCATCACGAGCGACGGCGTGATCGTGATCAAGGCGCAGCAGCACCGCAGCCAGGACATGAACCGTGCCGAGGCGCTGCGGCGGCTGGATCAGATGGTCGAGGCGGCGGCGCGGGCGCCGAAAGTGCGGCGCGCGACGCGGCCGAGCAGGGCGGCGAAGCGGAAACGGCTGGAGAGCAAGCTGCACCGCGGCCGCCTAAAGCAGCTGCGGCGCAGTCCGGTGGAGGATTAAAACCTGGGTCCCCGCCCCCGATAGATTCATTCGGGGGTGACGTTCTTTCGCGGGGATGTCGCTAGAGGTCGTCGCCCCGGCGGGGCTGCGGGATGGAGATGCCGGCAGGAATGTCTTCGCGCGGGGTGGCCGGCTGGGCGTCAACCGGCGACGGCGGCGTGGTGCCTTTCTTCGGCCGGCCCGGACGGTAGAACACCTGGAAAGGCTTCAGCGGCGGCACGACCGGCGGCCGCTCGAGGTAACGGCAGTCCGATTCGGTCGGAACGCTGGCGGTGGCGCCGATGCGGCGGCCGCCGACGAAGACCGTGTAGCGAAGCATGTGAGCGGAACCCGGGATCGGCCGGGCAATGATTTCGTACTTGCCGATCATGAAGCGCTGCATAGACTCAGGATTCTCTCACGGAACCCGCTTGCAGGGCCATGTTTTTGCTGTTTATTTCACATTGCCGGGGCTTCAAAAACCCCCGGATTTAGCTCAGGTATTCAGAAGGGGATGTAGGTCTTCTTGGGCGTGTAGTGCATGTAGCCGATGCTCGCGCCCGCACGCAGCCCCACACCGAGGCGGATCGGGGCGAGCACGATGTTGTCGCGCCGCTGGTAGTTTATGCCGACGCCGCCGACGAAATACAGGCTGCCGTCGACGCCGGGGAAACGCTGGAAGATCGAGCCCGCGCTCGGCAGGTGGTAGACCAGCACGAACACCTTGGAGAGGTTGGCGCCGGCGTCGAAACCGATTGAGGGGCCGGTCCAGTACACGCGCCGCGTGCCGAGCGCCTTGGTACGCAGGGTGCCGTCGCCGAAGCGCAGCCCGACCCCGATCGCGCCGGCGGCCTCCTCTCCCTTGATATAGCCGTTCGGCCGGCCGTGGTCGGCGAAGGCCTTCTCGATCACCTTGGCGAGGCCCTCGGTATGCTTGCCGAAGAAGCCCTCGGCGTCTTTCAGGACCGAGTCCCGGTCGTAGGAGTTACTCTCGTCCTGTACTTTCTTCGTCTCGGGTTTCTTGGCCTCCTTTTTCTCCTGCCCTGCAGAAAGAGCTGAAGAGAACAAGAGACAAAAAGCCAAACCCAAGCGAAGCAAGCGGCGCGCGTCCATGCCCGCCACTCTACCCTAGGAGGCAAGTGATGCAACCTCAAAGATTTCGCCTGGATGTGACGGATTCCGCGCTCGCCGACCTGCGCGAGCGCTTGAAGCGCACGCGCTGGCCGGATGAGCCGCCGCCTGAACCGTGGTCGACCGGCACGAGCGTCGCGTACCTGAAGGAGCTGGTCGCCTACTGGCTGGAGCGCTTCGACTGGCGCGCCTGGGAGGCGAAGCTGAACGCGTTTCCGCAATACAGGCTGCCGGCCGGCGGCATCGACCTGCACTTCATCCATCTGCCCTCGAAGAAGAACGGCGCGCTGCCGCTGCTGCTCTCGCACGGCTGGCCCGGCTCGGTGTTCGAGTTCCACAAGATCCTGCCGCTGCTGGCCGAGGAATTCAGCGTGGTCGCGCCTTCGCTGCCCGGCTACGGCCTCTCGTTCCAGCCCGGCCAGAAGCGCTTCGGCACCGCCGAGATGGCCGATTGCTTCGCCGAGCTGATGCTCGCGTTGGGATACGAGCGCTTCGGCGCGCAGGGAGGGGATTGGGGAGCCGGGATCAGCAGCTATCTTGGCTACAAGTACCCCGAACGCCTCGTTGGAATTCATTTGAATCTTCTCATGGTGCGCAGGGAATTCGATTTCCCCGTGCAGGATGAAGAGCATGAGAGATACAGAGAGCAGCTCTCCCATTTCCTGCGCGAAGAAACCGGGTACCAGGCGATCCAGGGCACAAAACCGCAGACGTTGGCCTTTGGCCTGACCGACTCGCCCGCGGGCCTTGCGGCCTGGATTGCGGAGAAATTCCGCACGTGGAGCGACTGCGGCGGGGTGATCGAGAACGCGATCTCGCGCGACGAGCTGCTCGCTAACATCTCGCTCTACTGGTTCACCGGCGCGATCGGCTCGTCGTTCTGGCCGTACTACGCGCGCCTGCACGACGGCTGGCCGATCCCGGTCGGCGGGACCATCAAGGTGCCGACAGGCTATGCCGAGTTCCCGAAGGAGATCCTCACCCCGCCGCGCGCGCTCGCGGCAAAGACCTACACCGATATCCGCCGCTGGAGCGCAATGCCGAAGGGCGGGCACTTCGCCGCGCTCGAGCAGCCCGAGGCGCTGGCGCGCGAAGTGAAGGCCTTCTTCAGCGAATTAAGGTAATGGCCGCGACTCCTGCGGCGATGAGCGCCATGCCCGCGAGCTCGCGGCGCGAGAGCCGTTCGCGGAACAGCTTGAGCGAGACGGCGTAGCTGAACACGAGCTCGACCAGCCCCAGCGTTCGCACGTGCGCGGCGGACTCGAGCGCGAAGGCGGTGAACCAGCCGGCGGACGCAGCGGCGCCCATGAAACCGGCCAGCAGGGAGGGGCGCCATTGTTGAACGGCCTTCGTTATGGTCCTGAAGTTGCTGACGGCCAACCAGGATCCCAGTAACAGCGTCTGCATCGCCTGTGCAACGAGCAGGGTGAAGGCCCCTACGAGGAGAAAGCTGCTCCCCGGGAGGGCGAGCGTCGCGCCGCGATAGCCCACCGCCGCGAGCGCGAAGGCCGCGCCCGAGGCGAGGCCGAGCACGGCGGGGCGCGTCGCCCAGCCGATCGAGGGTCCCTCGGAGAGGAGCAGCACGCCCGCGGTGCCGAGCGCGACCGCGATGGCGAGCGGGACCGTGAGCGGGTCGCCGAGAAATACGAAGGCGAACAGCGCCACCTGCAGCACCTCGCTCTTCGAGTAGGCCACGCAGAGCGCGAAGTTGCGCTCCTGCATCGTGCGCAGCAGCAGCCCGGTGGCGACGATCTGGCTAATCGCTCCCAGGAAGACCCAGCCAATGAAGGCAGGGGTTGCTGGTGGTGTCGATTCTGCTTTTACAAGAAGAAACCACAGGAGAGCGAAAGGCAGCCCATACAAAAACCTGACCAGGGTGGCCCCCCAGGTCCCGAGCTCCGCCGTCAGGCTCCGCTGCGCGGCGTTGCGCACGGTCTGCGCGAACGCCGCCCAGACCGTGATCGGGATCCACCACCAGTCGGCGGGGGTCATGGGCGCCGGGGCGTTTCACTCGCCATGGCCCAATCTTGCAGCAGAATCGCAGTCCATGACGACGGCGTTCGCAGGCCGCGCCGCGCGCGGCTTCCTGCTCGCGCTTGCCGCGGGCCTCGTGTTCCAGTGCCTGAACGTCACCATCAAGGCGATGGTGCTCGAGATGCACCCGATGCAGGCGGCGTGGCTGCGCTGGCTGACCGGGCTGCTCTGCATCGTGCCTTTCGCGATCACCGCCGGCGCCGGCTCGATCCACATGCGCGACCTGCGGTTGCACGGGCTGCGCGCCATCTTCCACAGCAGCGGCTACGCGTTCTGGTATTCGGGCGTGGGCCTGATCCCGCTCGCCACCACGGCGGCGCTCTCGTTCACCGGCCCGCTTTTCGTCACGCTCGGGGCGGCGCTTTTTCTCGGCGAGCGGGTACGCGCCGCGCGCTGGCTGGGCGTGGCGGCGGGCTTCGTGGGAGTGCTGGTGATCCTGCGCCCCGGCCTGGTCGAGCTGAACACCGGCAGCCTGATCATGCTCGCGGCGGTGCCGCTGATTGCGGGCTCCAACCTCGTCGCCAAGGTGGTCGCCGGGCGCGACACGCCGGCGCAGGTAGTGTTCTGGCAGAGCGTGCTCGCGGCGATCATCTTCACGCCGGTGGGACTGTGGTTCTGGCAGGCGCCGACCGCCTGGCAGCTGGTGCTCGCGTTGCTCGCTGGCTTCTTCGGCACGCTCGGCTACTTCCTGATCACCTGGGCCTTCCGCCTGCTCGACATCTCGGCGCTGCAGCCGCTCGCCTTCATTGGCATCGTCTGGGCGTCGCTCTTCGATCTGGCGGTGTTCGGCCGCACCGCCGATGCCTGGACCTTCGTGGGCGCCGCGATCGTGGTCGCAGCAACAACGGCGGTGATGCGCCGCGAGGTCAGGCCGGTAGCGGCAGGCTAGGGCTCAGGGCTGGACCGGCGTCGCCGGCGGCAGCTTCATGCCGCGGCGCTCCATCTCCTCGCGCACCAGGTCGGGCCGGTCGCTGATGATGCCGTCGACCGCGAGATCGAGCATGGCCGCGATGTCCTGCGGCTCGTTCACGGTCCAGACCACGACCTTCAGCCCGAGCGCGCGCGCCTCCTTCAGCTTCTCGGCGCTCAGCGTCCGGTAATTGGGTGACCAGATCCTGCCGCCAGAGGATTTGATCTGTTCCAAAGCATTGTCTTCCAGCCTGGAACCCGTCAAATAAACCGTCGCAATTTCCGGCGCCTCGTCCTGCACGACGCGAAGGCTGCGCCAGTCGAAGGACTGGATGGTCGAGCGCTTCTCGAGGCCGGCCTTGCGAATCTCGGCGATCAGCGCGCGCGCGAACTCGGCCGGCGGCAGCGTTTCCTCGGGCGCCTGCGGCGAGAGCTTGGTCTCGATGTTGAAGCGCACCTCCCGGTTGCCGGACTTGGCCGCGAGCGCAAAGACGTCCGCCAGCCGCGGCACGCGCGTGCCATCGGCGGGGCGCTGTCCGGGAAAGGGCCTGGCGTACTCGCTCCCCTCGCGCAGGCGGCCCACGTCGTAGCGCTGCAGCTCCGCGAAGTCGAGCGCACGGATCGCCGGGCCGCGCTTGTCGAGGAAGCAGCCGTCCGGGCCGCGCGTGATGTCCGGGTTCAGCGTGCGGTCGTGATAGACGACGACCACGCCGTCGCGCGTCACGCCGCAATCGAGTTCGAGCGTATGCACGCCGAGCGCGAGCGCCGCGGCGAACGCCGGGAGGGTGTTCTCGGGCGCGAGGCCCCTCGCTCCCCGATGGCCCTGGAGGTCGAAGGCCTGGCAGGCCGACGCCCAGGAAAGAAGGATCAGGACTTTCTTAAGCATGATTCAAGAAGCCCCAGCGCCCGGTGCGCGAACTCCTGCATGTTGGCGTCGCGGTCGGCGCTGCCGGTCTCGAGCGTGATCACCGCCTCGAGCGGCCCGCTTACTGCGATGCAGGCATGGCCGGCCGCGTCGCCGTAGCGGTTGCCTGTCGGCCCGCTCGCGCCGGTTTCCGCGAGTCCCCAGGTGGCGCCGAGGCGCTCTCGAATCCGCCGGGCAGCCAGCTGCGCATACGGCTCGCTCGCCGACCGGATTCCTTTCATTTCTTCCTTTTCGATTCGCAGGAGTTCCAGCCTGGACACGCCGGTATAGACCACGGCACCGCCCAGGTAGTAAGCGGAGGCGCCGGGAACTGCCACGAGAGCCGCGTTGATCAGGCCGCCGGCAGAGGATTCGGAGACCGCGACGGTCTGCTTGCGGGCTTTCAGCAATTCGCCGACCGAGAGTCCGATTTCAGCGAGTGGGGAGGGCATCGCCGTGACTATACTTATCCCATGGCCACCAGGAAATCCGGCTTGAAGAGAGCCGCCCCGAAGCAGCGCCCGCGCAAAGCAAAGGCCGGCACGCGCGGCCTGCTGCCGAAGGAAGCGATTCTCGAGTTGTCCGACAAGGGCATTCTTGAAACAAAAGAGAAAATCGAGAGCGAGGGCGGCGTCGTGCTCGGCGCCTACCGCGACCCGATCGGCAACAACCCGCTGCTGTTCGCCTGCCTGCCGATCGACAAGGTCGAGCCGACACCGTTCCAGCGCGACGTGTCCGACATGCACCACAAGCGGCTTGCGGACGTCATCCACCGCACCGGGCTCTTCCTCGACCCGATCATCGCGATCACGGCGCCGGAGAAGGGCTTCTGGACGCCGAACGGCGGGCATCGCCTGGCCGCGATGCGGCGCCTCGGCGCCCGCTCGCTGACCGCGCTCGTGGTACCCAAGCGCGAGGTCGCCTGGCAGATCCTCGCGCTCAACACCGAGAAGGCGCACAACCTCAAGGACAAGTCGCTGGAAGTCATCCGCATCTTCCGGAACCTGCTGGAGGAGGGCCCGAAGCGCGCCGAGAAGCAGTTCGATTTCTACTTTGAGGAGGCCGCGTACATCACTCTAGGACTCTGCTACGAGAAAAATCCAAGGTTCAGCGGTGCTGCCTATCGGTCCATTGTTCGCCGTCTTTCTTCGTTCTCTGAGAATTCTCTAGACAAAAGTCTCAAAGAGAGAAAAGACCAGTCAGAACAATTGCTCGATATGGACGAAAAGGTCGCCGGGGTGGTGGCGAAGCTGAAGGCAAAAGGCTTCGTGAGCCCCTATCTCAAGAGCTTCGTCGTGGCGCGCGTCAACCCGCTGCGCTTCATGCAGGGCGAGCCGCCGCCGCTCGAAGCGGTGCTCAATACGATGCGCGAGCGGCTGGCGAAGTTCAACGTCGACAGGATCAGGCAGGAGGACATCGTCTCCACGGGCGGCCCCGCCGACGACTCCGACTAGGTCAGTCGGGCTCGATGCCCGCTTCCTTCACGCCCTTCCTCCAGGCCTCGAGCTGGTCGCGGATGAACCTGGCGAGAACGTCGGGCGTGGAGCTCTCCAGCTCGAAGCCGAACTTGTCCAGCGTGGCCTTGACCTGCGCATTGGCCATCGCTGCCTGGGTCTCTTTCGCGAGGCGCTGGACGATGTCGCGCGGCAGGCCGGCCGGGCCCACCATCGCGCCCCAGGGCACGAGCGAATACTGCGGGAAGCCCGATTCTGCCATGGTCGGCGCGTCCGGGAAGAGGGGGGTGCGCTTTGCGAGCAGGGTCGCGAGCACTTTCAGCTTGCCGTCCTTGGCGAGCTGCGCGCCGGGCGAGGTGCTGGCGATCGAGAAGTGCACGCGGCCGGCGACCAGGTCGATCATCAGGGGCGCGTCGCCCCGGTAGGGGACGTGCACCATGTCCAGCTTGGCGAGCGAGGCGAGCTGCGCGGTGGCGAGGATGCTGGTGGTGTTGCCGGTGCCGTAGTTCAGCTTGCCCGGGTGCGCGCGCGCCTGGGCGATCAGCTCCTTGACCGAGTTGGGCTGCAGCGTCGGGTGCGCGTAGACGAAGAACGGGAAGCGCCCGACCATGCTGATCGGCGTGAAGTCCGTGACCGGGTCGTAGGGCGGCTTCTTGCGCAGCACCGGTGTGGCCGAGAGCGCGCTGTTGGTGGCGAAGAAGAGCGTGTAGCCGTCGGGCGCGGCGTTCTTCACCGCCTCGCCCGCGATCGCGCCGTCGGCGCCGGGCCGGTTGTCGACGATGACCGACTGCCCGAGCGACTGCTGCATCGGTATCGCCATCGCGCGGATCACCGTGTCGGCGAGGCCGCCGGCCGGGAACTGCAGGACGATGCGCACCGGCTTGTTCGGATACTGCGCGAGCGCGCCAAGCGGCAGCGCGCACGCGAATGCCAGCGTCAGGATTCTTGCAAGCATGAGGCCCTCCTCCTCAGTTGCGGTTTTACAGCGAATTCTAATTCTTCGCCACGCGTTTGCACCCGCTGAAGCTCGCCGGCGGGTCCGCGAGCGAGGCGTCCTCGCCGCTCAGCTCGAGCACCACGCGCCCGGTGGTGTAGCGGCCTGCCGCCCCGGCCTTGACAAGCCGGATCTCGCGATCCGGCGCGATCAGCCACACCGCGCCATCGTCGAGGTTGCGCACCCAGAAGCCGCGGCCGCCTTCGCAGCGGTACTCGGTCGCGTTCGCCGGCGTGAGGCTCAGCTCGGCGCCGCCGCCGCCGAACGGCCAGAGGCTGACACCGCCGCAGCCGGCGAGGAACAGCGCGAAGAGGGCTGGCAGGAATCGCATGCAGCGGGGTATTGTATTGCGATGCGTTGGGTTGTTTTCATTTTCGCCTGCCTTTCCTCCCCGGTGCTGCAAGCCCAGGAATGGCCCAGCAAAACCGTCCGGCTGGTCATCCCATTCACCCCGGGCGGCAGCACCGATTTCCAGGGGCGGCTGCTGTGCGACTGGCTCTCGAAGCACTTCGGCCAGCAGTTCGTCATCGACCACAAGCCCGGCGCGGGCTCGAACATCGGCGTCGCCGAGGTCGCGCGCGCGGCGCCGGACGGCTACACGCTCGGCTGGATCACCGTCGCCTCGCATGCGATCAATCCGTCGCTCTACGCGAAGATGCCGTTCGACCATCTCAAGGACTTCGCGCCGGTGTCGATGACCGGCACCTTCCCGAACCTGCTCGTGGTCAATCCGGGCTTTCCGGTCAAATCCGTGCCCGAACTTGTTTCGATATTAAGAAATAACCCGGGAAAGTTTGCTTTCGCCTCCTCCGGCCAGGGTACGTCGCTGCACCTGTCCGGCGAGTTGTTCAAGGTGATGACCGGGACCGACATGCTGCACGTGCCCTACAAGGGCGGCGGGCCGGCGATTTCGGACGTGATCGGCGGCGTGGTGCAGATGACCTTCGGCAACATGCCGACCGTGCTGCCGCACGCGCGCGCAGGGCGCGTGCGCGCGGTGGCGGTGACCTCGGCCGAGCGCTGGTTCACCGCGCCCGAGATTCCGGCGATCGCCGAGACCGTGCCGGGGTTCGAGGCCATGTCGTGGCACGGGCTCGCGTTTCCCGCCGCGACGCCGCCGGCGATCGTCGAGAAGCTCTCGCAGGCGGTGCAGCGCGCGCTCGCCACCGACGACCTGAAAGAGAAGTACGCCAGCGGCGGCTCCAAGGCGACCTCGATGACGCCGCGGCAGTTCGCGGCCTTCATCAAGGCGGAGACCGACCGCTGGGCGCCGGTGATCAAGGCCTCCGGCGCGCGGGTCGAGTAGCTAGAGCTTTATTCCAAGAAGCTTCGCCGCGGTTTCCCCGAGGATTGCCGCCTTGTCCGCGTCGGTCAGTCCCGGTGTCCCCAGGACGTGGTCGATCGCGGTCTTCGTCCACGGGAAGGGGTAGTCGGTGCCGATCATGAGCTTGTCGGCGCCGACCTCGGCGGCGAGATGGCGCAGGCCCTCGGGCGTGAACACCATCGTGTCGTAGTACATCTGCTTCAGGTACTCGGTCGGCTTTTTCCTGATCGGGCCGTAGGGCGCGGGCGCGCACTGGTCGGGGCGCGTCAGGCAGCCGTGGTCGTGGCGCGCGGCGTAAGAGGGCAGGAAGCCCCCGCCGTGCGCGCTGCAGATCTTCAGGCCCGGGTAGCGGTCGAGCGTGCCGCCGAAGATGAGGTGCGAGAGCGCGATCGTGGTCTCGAGCGGAAAGCCGATCACGTTGGACAGATAGCCGTTGCCATTCCAGCGCGGCGCGAGGCCCGCGGTCGCGCCGTCGGCCTGCGGGTGGATGAAGACCACCACGCCGAGTTCTTCGGCTTTAGCCCAGAACGGATGGAATTTCGGATCGTTCAGCTCGGCCCCCGCGACGCTGCCGCCGATCGCCGCCCCGCGCAGGCCGTATTTCTTCACGCCTTCCTCGAGCTGCTGCGCGGCGAGGTCGGGGTGCTGGAGCGCGACGGTCGCAAACGCGACGAAGCGGTCCGGGTGCGCCGCGCACAGCTCGGCGAGCTTCTCGTTCTGCACGCGGATCACTTTCTCGGCGACCTCGCGCTCCGCCCTCGACCAGTAGGAATTGATGCTGAGCGCCTGCACGTCGATGCCCTGCGCGTCCATCGCCGCCAGGCGCGCGGCGACCGTCTCCGGGATGCCGAGATCCGGGCGGAACGTCGGCCCGCCCAGCTTCAGGTTCATCAGCTCCATCGCCGCGGGCACGGCGCAGTGCGCGTGGATGTCAACCGTCCTGATGCGGCGGCCGGAGACGACTGTTTGGCGGCGGGTTTGCGCGTGTGCAGCTGGAAGAAGACTGCAGCCTACAAATGCAATGAATTCCCTGCGGGTTGCCATTCAAGCCCCCAAGTGTGAAGGCGAGGGTTTTATCTCTCCACGCTCTACCTTCGTCACGATCTGCGTGAGTTTCTCGTGGCTCGGCGCGGGCACGCCGACCTCGCGGCCTTTCTGCGCGATCACGCCGTTCATGGCGTCGATCTCGGTGCGGCGGCCCTTGAGGATGTCCTGCGCCATCGAGGGGCGCTGGATGTCGCCGCGCGGGTTGGCGCCTTTCTTCGGGATCAGCGTCGACTCGACCTGGGCGAGCGCTGCGGCGTCGCCCTCGGAGGCCCGTGTGAAGAGTTCGGGCTCGATGCCGCGGACCTTTTCCAGCGTGAAGCCGAGCGCCTGGCCGACGCGGATGCCTTCGCCGGCGAGCTTGATCTGGAAGCGCCGGATCGTGTCGTTGCGCAGGCAATCGCCCGAGGTGAGGCCGGTCGCCGCGGTGACGCCGTTGCCCATGCCGTTCTGCACCAGCTTCGACCAGCGCTCGCCCCACAGGTTGGTGGTTGCCTTCGAGCTGTCTATCTCCGACAGCCATCGGGCGAGCTCCTCGGCGCGCTGCGTGATGCGGCCGTGCGGCTCGCCGACGCGAAAGATCGTGTACTTGTCGCCGCCCTTGGCGATCGTGCGGCGGATCCTGCCCGCCTCATGGAGGTCGACCGAAATCTGCGAGGCGATCACGCCGACCACGCGCCCCCAGCCGACGATGGCGGCGATCGTCTCCTCGTTCAGGCAGTTCTGCAGCGAAACGACATAGCCCTCGGCCGAGAGATAGGGCTTGATCAGGTGCGTCGCCCACGCGGTGTCGTACGACTTCACCGCCACCATGGCGACATCGATGGGGGTCTTGGAAAGGGACTGTACTTCCGTGAGGTGCAGGGTTTTCGCTTTTACTTTGAAGCGCTCTTCCTCAGTCAAACCGTCGAGTTCCAATCCATCCTTGCGGATCTTCTCTACGTGCTCTGGCCAGGGATCGATCAGCGTGACGTCGTGTCCCAGGTGCGCGAGGTTGCCGCCGACGTAGCCGCCGAGCGCGCCGGCGCCGACCACCGCGATGCGTTTGCCGCCCACTTTTCCTCCTAGAATAGAATGTACACGAGAATGGTCGTGAAACCTCTTGCCGGGGCGCTGGGCGCCGAAGTTCTGGGTGTTGATTTGAAGAGCACTCGAGAATGGCAACAAATTCATCGAGCCTTCATTGACTATTCCGTCCTGGTCATCCGCGACCAGAAGCTCGCGCCGCAGGACATCATGGACATCGGCGCGAAATTCGGCCCGCCGTGCCATTACCCGTTCGTCACCGGCATGGACGGCTTCCCGTTCATCTTCGAGGTGGTGAAGGAAGAGAGCGAGACGGTGAACTTCGGCGGCAACTGGCACTCGGACACGACCTACCTGCCGCAGCCGCCGCTCGGCACGCTGCTCTACGCGGTCGAGACGCCGGCGCACGGCGGCGACACGCTCTTCGCCAATACGCGCGCCGCCTACGACGCGCTCTCAGGCGGCATGCGCGCGGTCGTGGACAAGCTGGTCGGCGTCAATAGCGCCGGCCTCAAGCTCGGCGGCGGGCGCACGAAGATGCACAAGAACATCGGCGGCATGAAAGTGCACGACACCGATGCAGCCGACTCCTACGAGGCCGAGCATCCGGTGGCGCGCACGCATCCCGAGACCGGGAAAAAGGCGATCTACTGCAGCCGCGGCCACACCATCCGGTTCAGGGACATGAGCGAAGAAGAAAGCAGGCCGCTCATCGACTTCCTGCAGGCGCACCAGACGCGCCCAGAGTTCACCTGCCGCGTGCGCTGGAGCCCCGGCACGCTCACCGTCTGGGACAACCGCTGCACGCAGCACAACGCGATCAACGACTACCACGGCCAGCGCCGGCGCATGCGCCGGCTGACCGTGGGCGCGCAAACGCCCCGCTAGGCTTAGTCCTTGAGCGCGTCGCGCACGAACTCCAGTCGGTCCTGGCCGAAGAACATCTGCTCGCCCACGAACATCGTGGGCGCACCGAACACGCCGCGCTTGACCGCTTCGTCGGTGACCGCGATCAGCTTCGCTTTCACCCCGGCATCGCCGACCATCTCGGCAAAGGCGCCCGGGTCGAAGCCGGCGCGCTTGAGCGTCTCGGCCACCACCGCGAGGTCGCCGACGTTCAGGCCCTCGGCCCAGGTCGCGCGGTAGATGACGTCGACGTACTTGAGAAACCGGTCGGGCTCGCGCATCTGGTAGCCGACCGCGCCGCGCATGAGAGTGAGCGTGTTGATTATGAAGAACGGGTTCTTCACGAGCTTCACGCCGTAGCGGCGCGCCCAGAGATCCATGTCGCCCCACATCCACTTGCCCTTCGCCTCGACCAGCACCGGGCTCTGGTTGCCGGTCGCCTTGAACACGCCGCCGAGCAGCATCGGGCGCCAGGCGATCTCCGCCTTGCACTCCATCGCGATCGCCGGCAGCTGGGTCCAGGCGAGGTAGGCGGTGGGGCTGCCGAAATCAAACCAGAACTCGACGCGCCTGTTTGTCTTTTTCTCGCTCATGCGGGCGGTTTTACCATAAGCTCGCCCGATGGCCACGACTTTTCCCGTTCTCCGCTGGCAGGTCGGGGACGTGCGCATCACGCGCGTCGTCGAATCGGAGGGACCCACGCCGGTCGCGTTCCTCTTTCCCGACTGCGCGCCCGAGCGGTTGCTGCAGCACGGATGGCTCAAGCCGCACTTTTTCGGCGACGAGGGCAAACTGCGCACGTCGATCCATGCCTTCGTCGTCGAGTCGAAGGGCAGGCGGATCGTCGTCGACACCTGCATCGGCAACGACAAGCCGCGGCAAGTTCCCAACTGGAACCTGCGGCAAGGCCGGTTTCTCGAGGACATGGCCGAGGCCGGCGCCCCGCGCGAGTCGATCGACGTCGTGCTTTGCACACACCTGCATGTCGATCATGTCGGCTGGAACACGATGCTCGCGGGGGGGAAATGGATGCCGACCTTCCCGAAGGCGCGCTACCTTTTCGCGAAGAGAGAATACGAGTTCTGGTCGAAGGCCGAGGGCGAGTACGATCGCGCGATCCAGCAGGATTCGGTGCAGCCGATTCTCGATGCCGGGCTTGCGGATCTCGTTGAGATGGACTACCCGATCACCCATGAAGTCCGCCTCGAACCGACACCCGGCCATACGCCCGGCCATGTGTCCGTGCGGATCTCGTCGAAGGGGAGCGAGGCCGTCATCACCGGCGACGTGATGCACCACCCCGCGCAGTGCGCCGATCTGGACTTGAAGACCCGCTTCGACGTGGATGCCGAGGCCGCGCGGCGCATGCGGCGCGAGTTCCTGGAGAAGGTCAAGGACGGAAGAGTGCTTGTCCTCGGCACGCACTTCGCCGCGCCCACCGCCGGGCGGGTCGTGCGCGAGGGCGGCGTGTTCCGTTTCCAGGTCTAGAATGCACCGGCCATGATGTCCGCGGCCGACAACGAGGTTCTCACCCGCACCGGCGCCGGCACACCGATGGGCGAGTACTTCCGGTGCTACTGGCTGCCGATCGCGCTCTCGCGCGAGATGCCCGCGCCCGACAGCCCGCCCATCCGCGTCAAGGTGATGGGCGAGGAGCTGGTCGCGTTCCGCGACACGAACGGGCGCGTCGGGCTGATCGAGTCACGTTGCGCGCATCGCGGTACCAGCCTTTTTTTCGGCAGGAACGAGGACTGCGGCATCCGCTGCGTGCACCACGGCTGGAAGTACGACGTCGAGGGCAAGTGCATCGACATGCCGAACGTCGCGCCGGGCGCGGCGATGCACGGCAAGGTCTCGATCAAGGCCTATCCCACACGTGAATTTGGCGAAATGGTGTGGGCCTACTTCGGGCCGAAGGAACAGATGCCCGAGGTTCCGCGGCTCGAGCACGGCGTCCTGCCTCCCGCGCACAGCTACGTGATCAAGCGCCTGCAGCAGTGCAACTGGGCGCAGTCGATGGACGGGGCGCTCGACACCGCGCATTTCTCGTTCCTGCACATGCCGGCGCCGTCGGTCGCCTCCAACGACCCGGCCAACATCGCCGCCGACGAGAACCGCATCCGCTGGCTGCGCCAAGACCCGATGCCGCAGTTCACAATCGTCGACCACGACGTCGGCTTCGTGCTCGGCGGCTCGCGCAAGGCCGACGGCAGCGAGCTCTACTGGCGCATCACTCAGTTCATGCTGCCGTCGCACTCGATCACGCCCTCGGCGATGCCGGGCGAGATCTACTACGGCTATACCTGGGTGCCGGTAGACGACGTGTCGTGCTGGATCTACGTCTACGGCTGGCATCCCGAGCGCGCGATCACGAAAGAAGAGCGCGCGAAGTTCGAGAAGGGCGGTTACGGGCAGTTCGCCGAGCTGGGGCCCGGCTACGTCCCGATCCGCAACCGGCAGAACGACTACCTGATCGACCGGGACGAGCAGAAGCACCGCTCGTTCACGGGCGTGCGCGGCATCGCCGAGCAGGACACGCTCGCCCAGGAGAGCCAGGGCCTGATCGCCGACCGCAGCATCGAGCACCTCACCGCGACCGACATCGGCGTCGTGCACTTCCGGCGCCTCATGCTCAAGGAAGCGAAGGCACTCGCCGCCGGCACCGAGCCCGCCGCGCCGCGACGACATGAAAGCTACCGCCTGCGCGCCGGCGGCGCGGTGCTCTCGAAGGACCTTTCGTTCGAAGAGACCATGAAGCAGCGCTTCGGCAGCGTCACGGGGAAAGTCGCGTGATCTACCGCGTCCAGGCGTACAACACCGCGCATGACTCGGAGAACAAGATCCACGACGACACCGTAGCGCGGCGCTTCGGTTTCACGGGCGCGCTCGTGCCGGGCGTGGACGTTTATGCGTACATGATGCACCTGCCCGTCGCGCGCTGGGGGCGCGAGTTCCTCGAGCGCGGGGCTTCCGAATGCAAGTTCACGAGCCCGGTGTACGACGGCGAGACGGTCGAAGTGATCGGTCGCGAGGACGGCATCGAAGTGATCTCGCAGGGAAAATTTTGCGCGACCGGCTGGGCGAAGCTCTCCGAAAGACCGGTGCCGGGTGCTTACGTTGTTGCTTCTCCCCCTGGAATGGAAAGCCGCCCCGAAGCAAGCCCGAAAACCCTTGCTCCCGGCACCGTCCTCGGCACGCAGATGCTCGACGCGAGCAGCTAGTTCATGAAGACCTATCTGAAGAACATCCGGGAAACGGACGATCTCTACCTGCGCGAAGGGCTCGTCCACCCGGGCAACGTGCTGCGCATGGCGAACTTCGCGCTGTTTCGCAAAGTGAAGAATGGCCCGTGGATCCACGTCGGCAGCAAGGTGCGCAACCTCGGCATCGCGCGGTTCGGGGACACGCTTTCCGCACGCGCGGTGGTGGTCGGCAACTACGAGAAGAAGGGCCACCGCTTCGTCGACCTGGACGTGCTTGTCCTGGTGGGCGAGCGGCCGGTGGCGCAGGTGCTGCACACCGCGATCTACCAGCCGCGCCAGGTGGAGGCGGCATGAGAAGGTGTCTGGCCGTTGCGATCCTGTTCCTGCTCGCGTTCTCGCTACGCGCCCAGGAATATCCTTCCCGTCCGATCACCGCGATCGTGCCGTTCTCGACCGGCAGCGCGAGCGACGTGATCGCGCGCATCGTGCTGGAGCGGATGAGCGGGCCGCTCGGGCAGAAGTTCGTGGTCGACAACCGCCCCGCCGCTGGCGGGGTCGGAGGCACGCTCGCAGCGACCAAGGCGGCGCCCGACGGCTACACGATCGTGATGGGCGCGGCGGGGCCGATGGTCGTCAACAAGATCCTCATGCCGCAGCTCGGCTACGACCCGGAGAAGGACTTCGAGCCGATCTCGCTCTACGCGGTGATGCCGAACATCGTCACGATCAGCGCCAAGCTGCCGGCGAAGACGCTGGCCGAGTTCATCGACTACGCGAAGAAGAACCCGAAGGTGCCGTACGGCTCGGTCGGCAACGGCAGCTCGCAGCACCTCGCGGGCGAGCTCTTCTCGCAGCTCGTTGGCGCGCAGATGCAGCACGTTCCGTACCGCGTCACCACTCAGCTGCAGGCCGATTTCCTCGCCGGCACCGTGCCCGCGGGCTTCCAGCTCCTCCCCAACGTCATCGGCGGCCTGAAGTCCGGCCAGCTGCGCGCGCTCGCCGTGACGAGCAGGCAGCGCCTGCCCGCGCTGCCCGAAGTGCCGACCGCGGCGGAGGCGGGCGTCGCCAACTTCGAGTCCGCCGCCTGGTTCGGCTTCTTCGCGCCCAAGGGCACGCCGCGCGGCGCGGTCGAGCGCCTGAACAGGGAGGTCGTCGCCGCGGTCGCCGACCCGGCGGTGCGCGCGCGCTTCACCGATTTCGGCGCCATCCCGTCCTCGACGACGCCGGACGAGCTTGCGCGCTACGTCTCCTCGGAAGTCGTGAGGTGGCGCGCGATCATCACCAAGGGGAACATCACCCTGGAGTAATCGGCGATGAAGCGGCTCCGTTTCTTTCTGGTTTTTCTCCTGAGCACTTTCCCCTGGGTGGTGCTTGCACAGGGTTATCCCTCGAAACCGGTGCGCATGCTGGTCGGCTTCGCTCCCGGCGGCGCCACCGACATCATCGCGCGGCAGGTCGCCGCCGGCCTGACCGACAGCCTCGGCCAGACGTTCGTCGTGGAGAACCGCCCGGGCGCGAGTAGCCAGATCGCCGCGGACCTGGTCGCCAAGAGCGCGCCCGACGGCCACACGCTCCTCATGACGACGCAGACGCTGATGACCTCGCAGCTCATCGAGGCCCGCACCTATCCGGACCTGGTCAAGGACTTCACGCCCGTCGCCCTGTGCGCGACCAGCCCGCTGATCCTCGTCACGCACCCCGGGCTGCCGGTGCGCTCGCTGCAGGAGCTGATCGAACTCGCGCGCGCGAAGCCCGGCATGCACTACGCCTCGGGAGGGATGGGCACGACGCCGCACCTGGGCGCCGCGATGCTGGCGACCATGGCTAAGCTGGAGCTCGTCCACGTCCCCTACAAAGGCGAGGCGCCGGGCGTCGCCGATGTCCTCGCCGGCCACGTGCCGTTCATGTTCTCGAACGTGAACGCGTCGAACCCGCACGTGCAGGCGGGCAAGCTGCGCGCGCTCGCCGTGACCGGGCCGCAGCGCACGCCCGTTGTTCCCGGCGTGCCGACGCTGGCCGAATCCGGGCTGCCCGGCTTCGAGGTGATCGGCTTCTTCGGCGTCATGGCGCCCCTGAACACGCCGCGCGAGATCGTGGCGCGGCTGAACGCGGAGATCGCCAAGGTCCTCGCCCGCGCCGACATGCGCGAGCGCTTCGCCGCCCAGGCGCTCGAGCCCGGCAGTAGGACCGCCGAGCAGTTCGGCGACTACATCAAGGCCGAGACGGAGCGCTGGACCCAGGTGATCCGCGAGGCCGGGATCACCGCGAAGTAGCCTTCGCCAGAAACAAAAAAGCCCGCTCGTGCGCAAGCCGTTAACAAAAAGTGTTGAAAAAATGCCGCTGAAATGCCTCCGGGGTGATGAGGAAATCTATGCCTTCGACACGGAGTCCGACGAGGCCTGGGAGTCGCTGAGGAAAGGCAATGCGGCTGAGAAGTATCTGCGGATGCCCTGCTGCGGTGCCGGCGTGGTCCTGCGGACAAGCAAACTGGGGACCAGACATTTCGCCCATGCCAGACGCGGGCCGTGCGAGACGGCCCCCGAGACGGCCGAGCATCTGCTGGCGAAGATGGCCGTCGTGGAAGGGGTGAAGGCCACCGCCTGGGAGCCACTGCCCGAGCAGTCGGGGCGGACTCCGGAGGGCGAGGAATGGCGGGCCGACGTTATGGCGGTGAAGGGCAAGGCCCGTGTGGCCTTCGAAATCCAGTGGAGCAGGCAGGACGGCGACGAGACGGACAGGCGGCAGAGGCGCTACGCCGAGGCCGGTGTGCGTGGCCTCTGGCTGTTCAGGCAGAAGGACTTCCCGACCCGTAAGGAGATTCCGTCGTTCAGGCTGGTGTTCGACGGGGACACCAAGGAATTCGCCGTCCTCATTCCATCTCCTCACTAAGATCCGCGGTGGGCCGGGAGCGAGAAGGACGACGCGATCTCATGGGGCCAGAGGATACCCCTGCGCAAATTCGTGGCCGGGGCCTTGGAGGGGCGGCTGCGTTTCGCTCCCGCCCTCGGCCTGCGGATGCCAGTCGAGGTGTCGGCGGCGTGGATAGGATGCTGGCGGTGCAAGAAGGAGACTGGGGTGGTCATGGGGCTGACCTTCGCGGCCGGCCGCGTCCTGCCGGGATGCCCCGACATCCACACGTCGATCTACGACATGGGCGAGCGTCTGCCCGACGGGTCGGCGGAGGTCATGTCCATCATTCCGCCCGACTTGCTCAGACGTCACGGCATCGGAGCGGTCAAGCCGAGGACGAGCAAGACCGAACGCAAGACATACCTGTCGAACGGCTGCGTGCATTGCGACGCGTTGCAGGGGCGGTTCTTCGAACATGAGTTCGCCTTCGAGGCGTCCAAGGCGTTCGAGACGGAGGCCGAGTTCAAGGCCGGATGGATGCCAAGGCTGGCCGGTGCGAGGCCATACGCCTATCGCTGGTGGTTCGACGAGGGCGATCCACAAAAGACAACCCCCGCCGGTTAGGGCGGGGGCTGCTGGACTGGCTTTTTCCGGCTTTCAACTACGCCGGCATTTTTTCAACACTTTTTGTTAACGGCTTGGCTCGCGCGGGCTTTTTTTTGTCGTCGGGACGGCGCTCACGCCGGCCTGACGTTGGTGGCGTTGGGGCCCTTGGCGCCCTGGCCGACCTCGAACTGCACCTTGTCGCCTTCCTTTAGCGACTTGAAGCCGCTGCCCTGGATGGCGGAAAAGTGGACGAAAAGGTCCTTGCCGCCGTCATCCGGCGTGATGAAGCCGAAGCCCTTCGCGTCGTTGAACCACTTCACGGTACCTGTACTCATGGATGTTTCCTGTGTAAACGGAAGAAAAGCCTTCCGAGCTTGCGGGCACTTCGAGGGAGGAACTACCTGATGAGCACACCCGTTAGGCGGGCGGACCAGCTACTTCACGGCCTGAGAACCAGCGCGCGCATTGTACCTCAGGGCTAGCGCCGCCGCTGGCGGCCGCGCTGCTGCCGGTCCTGGCGGCGCTGGTTGCCGGGCCCGCCGCCGTGCCCGCCGTCGCGCCTGTGCTGCTGCGGGTTGCCCCCGCCCGCGCGGTTCGCCGAGGCGAGCGCGATCTCGATCTCGTTCAGCTCGTCCCACTGGGCGTCGGTGCGATCCCTCTCGGGAATCGCCCGCAGCTCCTGAAGGCGGCGTTGGGGGGAAACCGGCGGTTGCGGCTGCTGCGGCTGCTGTGGCTCGTCCATCCCGCTATTCTCGTTCAAAATGAAGTCCTGCATGAAATCGATTGCTGCAGCTATCCTCGCCGCCTTTCTCTGCGCCGCCCTCCCGGCCGAGGCGCAAACCACAAACAAGACCCCGTCGAGCGCCGTCCTGGAGCGCGCCAAGAAGCGCTGCCTCGAGCAGCGCGGCAGCGACTGTCAGTCCACCGAGGGCCTCAGGCCCTGGATTGTCGAAGAGACACCGCTAACGAAAGAACAGCAACAAGCCGCCGCCGCCGCGCGTCATCGGCGCGAGTGCGCGGCGATCAAGAACAAGCCGGTGACCTGCCCAAGTTCTTAGGACCAATCGTAACTTGAGAGAATGGCTCCCGCTTACCAGCGAGGAGTCCATGAATCGCGCAGTGTCACCGTCCGACCGAATTCACCTCGATCCGGTATGAAGTATCCATGCCGTTCGAACTGAATGTTGTCAGGATTTCCCTTCCCAAGGCTTGGCTCAAGCCGCCCCCGAACGGCTTTGCTCGAGTTCGGGTTCAGATGGTCTTTGCCTTCCGGACGCTCGACCTTGAACAGTCGGTCGTACTCCCGCACCCCGGCCTCATGCGCGTGATTCACACTGACCCAGTGGATGTTGCCCTTCACCTTCACCGAGTCCGCCCCCGGCGTGCCTGACCGGGTGGACTCTATATAGGTACACCGCACGGTATTGGTAGCCTTGTCGAAGTCGGTGCACTCGACGACGTAGGCATAGCGCAGCCGGACTTTGTTGCCGGGGAAGAGGCGGAAGTAGCCCTTGGGCGGGGTTTCGGTGAAGTCCTCCCGCTCGATCCAGAGCTCGCGGGAGAAGGGGACCTGGCGCTTGCCCCAATCAGGTTTCCCGGGATGATTGGGAACGTCGAGAAGCTCAGTTTTATGGGCAGGGTAGTTTTCAATGACGAGCTTGATCGGGTCCAGCACCGCCATGCGGCGGGGGGCGATCTCGTTGAGATGCTCGCGCATGGTGTCTTCCAGGACCGTGAGGTCGATCATCTGGTTGGCCTTCGACACGCCGATCTTCTCGGCGAAGCGGCGGAAGCCCTCGGCGGTGTAGCCGCGGCGGCGGGCGCCGGCCAGGGTCGGCATGCGGGGATCGTCCCAGCCGTCGACGTGCCCGCCTTCAACGAGTTCTATAAGGCGTCTTTTGGATAAAACTGTATGAGTTAAATTCAAACGAGCCAATTCAATCTGCTGCGGCAGGGGGCGCTTGAAGAGGCCGCCGTCGGCGAGCTTGTTCAGTAGCCAGTCGTAGAACGGCCGCTGGTCTTCGAATTCGAGGGTGCAGATGGAGTGGGTGATGCCCTCGATCGCGTCCTCGATCGGGTGGGCGTAGGTGTACATGGGATAGATGCACCACGTGTCGCTGGTGCGGTGGTGCCGCTCGTGCTTGATCCGGTAGATGGCCGGGTCGCGCAGGTTCATGTTGGGCGAGCGCATGTCGATCTTCGCGCGAAGGACATGGGTGCCGTCGGGGAACTCCTTGTTTTTCATCCTTCTTAAAAGTTCTAAATTCTCAGAAGAACTTCTAGAACGAAAAACAGAGTCAACACCCGGATGAGTGAAGTCGCCGCGGTTCTTCGCCATCTCCCCGGCCGACTGGGAATCGACGTAGGCGGCGCCGGTCTCGACCAGGTGCTCGGCGCACTCGTACATCTTGTCGAAGTAGTCCGACGCGTAGAGCGCCTTGCCGTCGAACTCGGGCACGAGCCACTTGACCATCTCGATGATCGAGTCGACGTACTCCTGCTCCTCTTTCTCCGGGTTGGTGTCGTCGAAGCGCAGGTTGCAGCGCCCGCCGTACTCGCGCGCGAGGCCGTAATTGAGGCAGATCGACTTGGCGTGCCCGTAGTGCAGGTAGCCGTTCGGCTCGGGCGGGAAGCGCGTGACGACGGTCTTGTGCTTGCCGGAGGCGAGGTCGGCCTCGATGATCTGCTTGATGAAGTTCGAGGTGGAGGGGGCCTGAGGCTTGTTCACCGCCCGGATTTTAACTGCCGGGCTGCGGACGCATCAGGGCGCGGAGCAGGAGCAGCACCGGAATGCAGGCGACGACGCAGCCCGTGGCAAGCCAGAGCGCGGAGGCGCTGCGGCCACTGGCGTCGTAGAGCGCGCCGGCGATCGGCGGAAAGATCGCGACGCCGATGTAATACACGGTGTAGAAGAAGCCCATGCCCGCCGCGCGCACTTCGGGCCGCAGGACCTCGGCCGGCAGCGCGACGAAAAGCCCGGCGGGCAGGCCGAGCAGCAGGCCGCCGATGAGCAGCCACGCGAGCGGCGAGTCGCCGGTGAGGCAGAAGATCATGGTGACGAGCCACGCAGCGATCGCCGCGTGGCACAGCGCGTCGGGGCGCTGCATGCGCTTGAGCAGCACGCCGCCCGCCTGGACCGAGGCGATGATGATGAGCGTGTTTAGCGCGGCGCTCGCGCCCGAGCCCGCGACGCTCAGCCCGCGTCGCTCAGCCCGCGCTCCAGGAAGAACGCCGGCAGGAAGGAGACGAGGATCTGGTAGCCGGCGTAGAAGCTCATCCAGGGGATGGAGGCGACCGAAAGCAGCCGCCACTCGCAGCCGGCGAGCGCGCCCAGGCCCAGGCCGACCGCCGCCTGCGCGGCCTGCGGCGGCGCACGATAGGCGAGCGCAACGGCAGCGAACCCCGCGGCAGCGAGCACGGCGCTGGCAACCATCGCCGCGGGCCATCCCCAGGATTCGGCGGCCGGCCCCAGCAGGAAGAGCGCGAGGCCGATGCCGATCGGCCAGGAGTTGACGAGGATCGACATGGCGAGCAGCCGGTCGCGCGCCTCGAACCAGTCGGCGACCATCTTGGTGAGGAGCACGTTCATCACGACCGCCCCGGTGCCCGCGAGCACGCGCGCCGCGCTCGCGCTGGCGAAGTCGCGCGCCTGGGCGAGCCACAGGCCGCCCGCGACCATGAGCGCGAGGCCCACGAGCACCATGCGCTTGTCGCCGAAGCGTGCGCCGAGCAGCCCGCCGGGAAGCGCGA